>NTLX01000001.1_pt1 | contig 70376 bp, 104 predicted proteins | sample 1251771 | NCBI WGS metagenome assembly NTLX01 (sample SAMN07250028, study PRJNA358725) | marine metagenome | isolation source: viruses from ocean water | place: Pacific Ocean: North Pacific Subtropical Gyre | collected 2015
GTGTTCCCAGAAGAAGTATTACCTCGTGGTAATGCATTATAAATATTCTCGTTCGAGATAAATAGAGGGGATAAAACCCCTCTTTTTTTGTGTCTTATTATTACCCCGAAGGATATTTCGGACCAATCTGTGACTCAGGTATAAACCCATCAACACCACCTGTTTATGTACCACCAGGTGAAGTAATCCCTGAGGAAAGAAAGTTGTTCCTAGATGCAAAACCTGCACCGAATCCAGAAGATCCATCAGCAAGTCAATACTTAGATCAATTCTTACCAGACACTACACAACTATGGAAGAAGATGTGTAGGTTTGATGAGGATGGTGCACCATTTGATTGTGAGTTAATATTTACAAAACCATTTCCAGATGAAGGTATACCGTTTGTTGCACCTAACTTTGATAAGTTTAGTCCTAGAGTTGTAGTTCCACAAGTAACATCTGACTCTTGTATTGACTTTGATGCTGACATTAATATCAGACCTATCACAAGATTTAATCCTGATGGAACCTCAACAACTTACACTAGGACACAAAGATCAACACCTGTAACTTTTCCTGTCTATGATGAAGATTTATGGAGTGTAGAGGCAAACAAGTATGCAGTATGGGTTAACAATGGATCTTGTAATCTACCAGGTCAAACACAGATAGTCACATATAATATTCCAATCCCTGCCACTGACACATATACAATCACTGGTGGTGCTGATAACTCAATGAGTATATTTCTTGGTAGTTCTACAACAGCAGTAACAAATTTTGATAACGCAGTTGGTGGTATATTTTTAAGTGGGAGTTATACTTCACCATACTCAAGCACTCAAACATTGAACGCAGGTACGTTGCAGATGGTTGTTCAATGTACTAATGATACAGGTGGCACAGGGTACAGTGATAATCCAGGTGGATGGTATATAAAAATCTGTAGAGGTACTGGATGCTATGAGCAGACAACATCATCTTGGATGAGAGCAGGACCTCATCAACTGTGGACAGCATTCATGAACACTTATGCTGCATTCCCATCTAACACTGATCCCACATCAGGGTCAGCACAGACAACATCAATCTCTATTAATATAGAAACAGCAGGAAACTATGTACTAGAAGTTGCTGCAGATGACACAGCATCATTCACATGGGATGGTGCAAGCATTGGTTCATCATCTAGCACCACTTCATCCAGTATAAATATTAATACAGTAAGTACAGGTCCTCACACGTTAGGCATTAGCGTAACTAACAATACACCTGCATCGGGGACAGCAGACACATGGGCAAACAATCCAGGTGGAGTAGCATATACATTGAAACTAGGTAGTACGATAGTCTCTACATCACTAGACCTTGTAACAAATACTACAACATCAAGTAATCTCATATGGCATACTAGATTAGGAACAGGGTACGCAGTAACAACAACATAATGGAACTACCAAAGATTAAAAACAAAGATTTACCTAAGGAACTCAAAGAGATTTTAGGTGATGCAGATGCTGAGTTTGAAGCAATCGTAGATCCTACAGATGTTATTAATATTGAATTAAATCCTGATGAATACTATAAAGGTAGAACAGAGACTGCAAAAATGCTTATAGAATCAAGACAAAAACTAGAACAACTAAGACATGACTTTAAACGACACACTAAAACAGTGCAAGAAAATAATCAAAGCACGCAAGAAGAATAAAGCACTCTACACCAAGGCAGATATTGCTTATGTGAAGATGATAAAGAATGCTGAAAAGAAAACACTTGACAAAAAGACGGTATAGTGCTATACTAAATACTATCATACAAAGGACTCGAAAGATCGTAACCCTTTGCGTATGTAAAAGGAATCCCATGTCGGGGGTTCTACCATCCGCAAGGGTTTTTTTATTGCCTTGCGAGAAACTAAAAACAAAAATGATCAAAAAAACATTCGCTGCCCTAGCAGCAACCCCTCTTCTATTCTCTGGTGCTGCGTTTGCAGGTCCTTACGTTAATGTGGAAGCAAGTGGTTCATATCCAGACGGAGCATACACATCAGGAACTTGGGAATTTCAACTTGGATACGAAGGTACAACACCTAATGGTATTGACTGGTATGTATCAGGTGGTCCTACAGTTACTCACACTGAGTCTGCTGACGAGTTCGGTGACACTGAACTAATCGGTTACGTTGGTGGCGGTAAGTCCATCACTGATAGTGTAGGAGTATACGGTGAACTATCTGCTGCAACTAACGTTGATGACGTAGATTGGTCTGGAAAGGCAGGACTTAAGTACACTTTCTAAACTTTAATATATAAGGTAAACCTAGGGGACGCAAGTCCCCTTTTTTATTCAACACTACTATGAACTTCGCTTTATACACAAGAAATGGATGTCCATACTGCACACAAATCAAGCAGGTATTGGAAGGGAAAGGATATAATTATCAAGAATATAAACTGGGGGTTGACTTTCAGAGAGAAGCATTCTATAATCAGTTTGGGCAGGGGTCTACATTCCCTCAAGTGGTGTTGAACTCAACTAATCTTGGGGGTTGTACTGATACCGTCCGATATCTAAGAGAAAACAATCTTATCTAATGGAAGACTTCTATGATCTAGTTGACCGAGCAGTTGATACCGCCTTTGAAGAAAACAAGTTTTACTTTAAGGCATATGATTATCTGATCGCTAACAAGATTAAAAGAAAACAGATCACAGAGTTTATTGAATCAAGTACTGCTGTCGCACTAGGAACCCTAGTTGATGACCTTGAAGGTTATCTAAAAGGTGGCAAGAAAAACGAATACCTCCGAGAAGCGTATGGTCATCTAGGGAAACCTAGAGCAAGAAAAATCAAGGAGTATGTCTATAGCATCCTAGAAGATGCATGGAAATACGAATTATTTAAGAGACCAGGACGCAGAAAAAGAACTAAATAATATTAGTTCAAACATAGGAGGTTGGTTTCCAAAGTAAACATTAACCAAGGGGGAACCAAATGCTAATAGCACTAGTAGTTCTGGTTACTATCGGAGCATTCTTTATAGGTATCACGACAGCATGGTTGGCAAAAGGATATGTAGAAGACTACATTGAAAATGCTGCCTACGCTAAATCTGTTACCCATCCAGAAATGCTAGATGAAGATGGTAACATCATGCATGATGAACTTTTATACGTCAGACCTGCTTCACCTTTAGATATCCTAGAGGAAGAAGACGAAGACGACGAAGAATGATTTTATTATCAAAATTATGGCAACACGAAACATGGATAACAGCAACCCTAGGTTGCTGATAAGTGAGATACTAAGAAAAGTATCTAACGCAAAAACAAAGAAGGAAAAAATTGCACTCCTTCACAAACATAACTCTCAAGCATTACGTTCTTTATTAATATGGAACTTTGATGAGAAGGTTATCTCTGCTGTGCCAGAGGGTGAAGTACCTTACACACCTAATGATGCACCTGTAGGGACAGACCACACTAGATTAGAACAGGAGTATAGAGGTCTCTATCGCTTTGTAAAAGGTGGTGCAGATAATCTTCCTAGTCTAAAAAGAGAGTCAATGTTTGTTCAACTATTAGAAGGACTTGCTGCTGAAGAAGCAGAACTTGTTTGTCTAGTAAAAGATAAGACTCTTGGTACAAAGTACAAGAGGATTACTAAAGCAGTTATCTCAGAAGCATTTCCACAAATCAAGTGGGGTATTAACAGAAGCACATGAAGGTCATTAAAGAAAACTGTGATCCAAAAGATGCACAGGACAAGTCACTACCATACACTGCCTATCTCGTAGAGTATAAGGTAGATGGTAAAGAACGTTATGATATATCTCTTGCTTCAAAGTGTGTAGATCTTTTTGATTACTATTATGATCTATACAAAAAAGACTTCGTAAAGTTTACTCAGGCAGCAGGTAGAGTCGCACCAAACATGTGGCAAGACCCTTCTGAGAAACCTAAGAAATCTGCTAAACAAACAAAACCTAATCGTAGATGAGTGTAACCTTAGTATCTGTCACACCCGATGCTGAAAAGACCATCGGATACATTGCTCGTGTAAGTAATCCAAACAATCAAGATAATCCTAAAGTTGCAGGATTACTCAAGTATTGTATCAAGCATCAACACTGGTCAATATTTGAGCAAGCAAGCATGACCTTGCAGATTGAAACCACTCGTGCTATAGCAGCACAGATATTGAGACACAGATCATTTACATTTCAAGAATTTAGTCAAAGGTATGCTGACAGTAGCATGCTTGCTGATGAGATACCTATGGTAGATCTGCGTAGACAAGACGATAAGAATAGGCAGAACAGTATAGATGATATCGATCCTTTCATCAAACAAGAACTGGAAGTTGATATCAAAAAGCATTTTGATGATGGAATGAAGTTATATAAAAAAATGTTGGGGTTGAATATTGCGAAAGAATGTGCTAGAATGGTTCTACCTTTAGCAACACCTACCAGAATCTATATGACTGGTTCATTAAGATCTTGGATGCATTACATCAATCTAAGATCAGCACATGGTACACAAAGGGAACACATGATGATTGCAAACGATTGTAGAGCAATCTTTATGGTACAGTTTCCTATTATCTCAGAAGCATTGGAGTGGACACATGCCTAGTTATCCTGTAATCAACAAAGAAACTGGAGAAAAGAAAGAACTCTCCATGACTATGAAAGAGTATGACCAATGGCGAAAGGACAATCCTGATTGGGATAAAGATTGGCAAGCGGGTGTAGGTGGTCATATGTATGGCAAACCTAAGATGGACGATGGTTTCAAAGAAGTCATGTCTAAAGTCCAGAAGGCACATCCTGGTGCTAATCTATCTCGTTTCACATAATGGCAAGAGCACGCAAGAAAACTGGCACTCCTCAAACATATCCTAATGGTATGACTAAGAAGCAAATGAAACGTAAGAAACCTATTGATTCTTCGTATATGACAGAGGTAAAACCTCTTACGGAAAATCAGAAAGTTGCCTTCGCTCAGTATGGTGAGGGTAAAAACTTATTGTTACATGGTGCAGCAGGTACAGGTAAAACTTTTATTACATTGTATCTTGCTTTGAAAGAAGTACTTGACGAGAACACACCTTATGATAAAATATACATTGTAAGGTCTCTAGTTCCTACTAGAGAGATTGGTTTCCTACCAGGTGACCATGAAGATAAGTCTGCTCTATATCAAATACCATACAAAAATATGGTAAGATATATGTTCAGCATGCCAGATGATAACTCATTTGAAATGCTGTATGATAACCTTCGAGCACAAGAAACTATTAGTTTCTGGTCTACAAGTTTCATTCGTGGTGTTACATTAGATAATGCTATCGTGCTTGTAGATGAATTCTCTAATCTAAATTTTCATGAACTCGATTCAATGATTACAAGGATAGGAGAAGATTCAAAGGTCATGTTCTGTGGTGACATCACACAATCTGATCTAACAAGAGAAAATGATAAGTCAGGAATAAATGACTTCATCAGAATCTTGGAAGAGATGAAAGAGTTTGCATGTATTGAGTTTGATATCAATGATATCGTTCGCTCTGGTCTTGTGAAGTCCTATCTCTTAAGTAAATATAACCTAGGATTCTAATGTTTGACTTTGTAAATGTAGACATCAAAATACCTGATGTTGAACCTGTGAATAATAATGGAATACGTTATTATAAAGTACCTGATACTGATAAATACTTTCCAAGTGTAACCTCAATCACATCGTTTAAGAACGCACAGTTCTTCAAAGAATGGAGAACCAAAATTGGTGAAGATGAGGCAAATCGTATCACTGCTCGTGCAACACAGCGAGGAACTACATTTCATAGTATCGCAGAAGATTATATCCGAGGTAACTTGGACGTCGATAAGTACATAGGAAATAATCCTATGTCAGTTCGTATGTTTCAAGCAGCAAAGAAAGAGATAAACAGGATTAGTCGAGTCCATTGTTTAGAAACTTTCTTGTACTCTCATTACCTTGGCCTCGCAGGTCGAGTTGATTGCATTGCTGAGTTTGATGGCGAGTTAGCAGTGATAGATTTTAAAACTTCAACCAAAGAAAAAAAGGAAGATTGGATCGAAAGTTATTTCGTTCAAGAAACTGCATACGCAGCAATGTTCCTAGAACGATCTGGAATAGAGGTAAAGAAAATTGTCACAATCATTGCCACAGAAGAGGGAACTACACAAGTGTTTGAGAAATACAATCTTGATGACTATTTACAACTACTCAAAACATACATCTCAGAGTTCGTCTCTTTCCATAATGCTAGATAAACAAGTCAAGAAACAAACTACAAAAAAATCTAAGAAAGATCTTGATGATAAGTTTCTTACTCCGACTAAGTTTTCTCAGGAGATTGAACGACTAGTAAAAACTAGTGGAGGTCTCATATCTTATATTGAAGCAGTAGTAACTTACTGTGCAGAGAATGAAATAGAGATAGAGACCGTACCTAAACTATTATCTAAACCACTCAAGGAACGCTTGAGACATGAGGCAGAACGTCTCAACTATATGAAAGCAACTTCTAAAGGAGTATTGCCACTGTGACAGGGTTTGAAGTATACAGAACTTACTTAGCACTCAAAAATCACTTCACTAAAAAGAACTACGACTTCGTAAAGTATAACGGTAAGGTTCGTGCGAATGAGAAATCATTTGAACAAAGACTTGACCGTTACTTTTTTAAGAAGTTAGCAGTAAAGTATAATGAAAATGAAGTCATTGAATATTTTATTGCTAACTTTCTAGAAGACCCTAGGGGTTACATCAAATCATTTAGTGTAGATAACTATACCAAATGGAAACATAAAAAGGAGTCGTTGACTTATAAATTTAAAGAGGACGTGAATGCATTGCTAGATGATGTCGAAGCACCCTACGACAAATCATTTGGTGATATATTCAGAGCAAGTAAAGGAAAGCATCCTAACATACTCAAACGTTTCTATGCCAATGACATATCATTAGAGACATTGGTAATATTTGAGACATGCCTTGGGTATGTAAATGATCTAACTAAAGTATTGGTTGACCCTATATGGGATGACACAAAGATGAAGATAACAAAATATCAACCATTCTTACAGGTAGATTGTAAAAAGTATAGGGGTGTAGTACTAGATGTAATCAACAGCAAACTATGAGTTTTTTCAAATCCGAACAAGTCCAAGAAAATCTTAATGATATCTTTAACACATATCAAAGTATCTCCGCGTTGACGTCAGCAGTTCCTCACATGAATACAGAGGACAAACTTAATCATATTGATTCATGTAAAGAACTGATAGAGAAACAAAAAACATTTTATTTTAGACTACAACTAGCGTCTAAGGATGACCCAGAGGCAGCAGATATGAAAGAAAGAATCACTGCACTCACTCAAGCATTTGGTTTTAAAGACCTCAATGAATGTATGGATCAGATGATCACGACATTAGAACAAGCAGCAAAAAAAGAACTTGACAACCCCTAAATAGTGTGTTACGATTATAAAGTAACAACCAAACAATACAACTAATACGGAGAATACGTTTATGTCGTTTGCATCACTCAAAAAGGCATCTTCCACTGGAAATACCTTAGCAAAATTGACACAAGAGATTGAGAAACTCAATCAACCTCAGTCTGCATCATCAAATGTTGATGAAAGACTTTGGAAACCAGAACTAGATAAGTCTGGTAATGGTTACGCAGTAATCAGATTTCTACCTGCACCTGATGGTGAAGACCTACCCTTTGCAAAAGTGTGGAGTCATGCATTTAAAGGACCTGGTGGACAATGGTACATCGAAAACTCTTTGACTACTCTTGGTAAACAAGATCCTGTCTCTGAGTACAACACAGAACTTTGGAACGCAGGTGGTGAGGGTTCCCCTCAACGTGCTCAAGCAAGAGCACAGAAGAGAAAACTTTCTTACTACTCAAACATCTACGTTGTGTCAGATCCCACACACCCAGAGAATGAAGGAAGAGTATTCCTTTATAAGTATGGTAAGAAGATTTTTGACAAACTTGTTGAAGCAATGCAACCTGCATTTGCTGACGAGAAAGCATTAGATCCCTTCAACTTCTGGGAAGGTGCCGACTTTAAGTTAAAGATACGCAAAGTAGATGGGTATTGGAACTATGACAAGTCAGAGTTCTCTGCTCCTGCACCTCTTCTTAAAGATGATGCTAAATTAGAATCAATCTGGAAGCAAGCATACTCTCTTGCTGACTTTGAAGCACCTAAAAACTTCAAGTCTTACGAGAAGTTGAAAGCACGTCTGGACTTGGTACTTGGCATCACTGCTGCACCAACTCCTGACCCTATAGATGAATCACTTGAAGATTTATCAGAAGGTAAATCACCTTCATGGGGTGCTGAAGTATCTAACTTCAGAGAGAAAGCAGTTGCCTCTTCACCTGTAGAAGATGAAGAAGATGCACTTAGTTACTTTTCAAAACTTGCCGAGGAAGAATGAAGATTGCACTAGCAACCTTACTCGCGTTTTCATCCCCTGCTTTTGCGGGGGATTACTACTATAGAGTAGGTCACAACGAATCAACTACTAGAACTTGTTATGAGGAAGTAGTTCGCGAGGAATATATTCCCGCACATCAAAGTCATTATGGGTATGGATACATCAACACCTATCGTGACACAGTAGAGGTACCTTGTCGTTTCTCATCAAGACCATACAGACCTTCTTATCCTGACCATGGTCCTAGAACTCATCCAGACCACACTGGTCCTGATCTAAACTCATGTGAAGAAGGTTCATTCTTAGGAGCAATCTTAGGTGGTGGTGCTGCAGCAGCAATGTCTGAGAAAGATGCTATGGGATGGTCAATACCATTAGGTGTTGTCAGTGGTGCACTAGTTGGATGTCAAATAGACGGAGGATAGTCTATGGTAGAAATGATACTTAAAGAGTTCCCCCTTACAGAGGTAGTACGAATTCCTATGAATAAAGATACCTATACGAAAGCAGAGGTGGACGCTCTAATCAAGTACGCTATTGATGAAGCAAGAAAAATTGATGAAGCATCAATGGCAAAGCATAATCGTGATGCTACTGTTATCAGTATGATATTAGGATTTACTGCTCTTGCTTTATTTGTAGATGGATTACTTAGATTATTAGGTATCATTCCTCCTTTCATGGAGATTGATATAGATGTTCTTGACAGAATTGTAGAGAGGGTAGAAGTAGATGTGTTTGATAAACTAAAGCAAGTGCCAATACAAAAACTATTCAGATGAATGATATGACAGTAGCGATATTTTTTGTATTCTTTATTGCAGTATTTGGTGCAGCATTTGCATTCATGTTCAAGTCGATGACTATGATATATCAGATGGACAAACCCATCAAGAGACGAGTGCATCCAGAGATGGATGAAGTTGAAACTGGAACTGAGTTGCTAGTCTTCAGAGGATATGAAGAAGATGAAGAAGATGATGACGATGATGGTGACATCCTTGTAGTCCGAAAATGACTTTTAGTTTGTAAATATTGCTTAAAAATTTTCCGCCAAAATTTTGACCCCTTTAGTTTTTTTAGTAACCGCCACCATAGTATCCTCCACCTGAGGATCCTGATGAACCAGAAGAAGAACTACTACCACTGCTACTGCTAGAAGAAGAACTAGATGATGAGGAACTGCTGCTCGAAGATGATGAACTTGTACTGCTGCTAGACGTACTGCTAGATGTGCTAGTTGTGCTTGTAGTTGTGCTTGTAGATGTTGTAGCATCTGCTGTGCTTGTTGAAGTTGCAACTCCAACGCTGCCTGATGTAACAGAAGATCCAGAAGGACCATAATCAAATGTAGTTGCACTTGTTGCTGCTGTCTGTCTAGACACACTAGCACTAACAAAACCTGCAACATCAACAAACCTCGCTGCAATAGACAGTGGGGTTTTCTTATTGTTTACATCATCTAATTCTGGATGAGGATCATATGCTACTGTTTCTTCAAACTCGTCTACTATCAAGTCAACTAGTGTAGCAGTAGGCAGAACTATCTGTCTCTTTCTTTCATTCAAATATACTTCATGCTCATAGTTATTTACTGGATATCTAGATTGTTCTGCAGATTTTACAGTTCCATCAGGCATTACAGTTCTAAATGAATCTAATACCTCTATACCTTTCTTTGTGATTACAGTATCACCATCTTTTATTTCAATAGATTCATAATGATGGATTGCCTCTTCATTTGCATACTTTTCTAGGACATATGTGTAAAGATCTTCATTGTTTTTTGGCCATTGTTCATAAAAATCTATTATATTGTTTACTAATAGTATAACCCAGTCAAGTTTAGAATCTCCATACAAAATATTTGCTAAAGATGATGGTGTATCTGTGTCTCTGATTGAGTATGCTTCAAACGCAGTTACATACTGATCTAGATCTTCTCTAACTTTTACTCTACGAAAAATATTTTTTACTAAACGATATCTGTATGGTTCATCTTGGTTGACACCTTCACCTACATAAGTGTTTGGGAAATAAGAAAAATATGCTGTCATTAGAAACCTGCCATTAAATCTGCTTGACTGAGAAGTTTTGTTTCAGTAAATGCCATATCTATTTGAATCACTGGAACTGATATTGCTCCACCGATTGCAGTTATATCTTTGAAAGATGTATACTGACCATCAGGTGTGTAGTTTACTGCCATGTTGGTACACACAGAGTCTGCTACTTTGAAATGCATATTGCTTGATGATAGTACAGAACCTTCTGATGCTTGAGGATTCATTCTTACAAACTTTATTTCAAACTTATCAGGTACTTCAAAAAATCTAGCACTCGTTACGTTTGTTCCTACGGTTGCCGATATTTGTTGGTTAAGTTCTTCTTTTGCATTCGCTGCTTTTTCTGCTGCTTGATCTTTCTTTTTGTCACCTGTTGGTGTCTGAGGAAAATTGAATAGTTCTTGTGCTCCTCCTGATGCAATCCTAGGTGCGGTACCAGTTTTTAAATATGTTACTATCTCTCTGATTGTTTGTGCTTCTTTCATTGACCTTGCAAATAACTTAAAAGAAAAGTTATGAGTTCTAAATGCCATAGAGTTGAATATCTGCTCTGAGAATGGGTTGAATACTTTACCCAATGAAACTGCTGCCAAAGCATCAGCACTAACAGCACCTCCAGAACCTGCTAGGTTATTCAACTGACTAGTAACACCTGCTATCATCTTACCTGCTGCAGAGGGTAGTGCTGCTGCTGCGGTTTGTTGAATATTAGTTGCTACACTATCAAAACTTCCTGCTCCACTCAACCCTTCACTTATCATGGATGATGCCATCACACCTCCAATACCCATATCAACTTTACTATATGATGCTTGGTATGCTGTTTGTATTGCTTTTGGCATTGCAAGATAGACTCTAGATGCGTTTGGAATCTTCTTTGCTGCACTATTTGGAACGTTTAAACCCTTATATCCTGTTGACTTGTCATCATAGTTTATTCTAAATCTCTCAAACATCACATAGTCTACACCTTCAGATGGATACTGCTCATCTTTGGTGTCAGGTGCTACTGGATTTAATGGGTATCTTAAAATCGCCACTACTTTACTAAATACTATGTGAATCTATATTATATTTATGAGGTATCAAGGAAAATATCGACCTTCTTATCCTAGAAAGTATAAAGGTGACCCCACTAACATTATTTATAGATCCTCTTGGGAATATAAGTTCATGAAGTGGTGTGACATCACCTCATCTGTACAAGAATGGGGTAGCGAAGAGATTATCATTCCTTATATTTCACCTGTTGATGGTAAACGTCATCGATACTTTCCAGATTTTTATGTTAAAATCCAGAACAGAAAGTATTTAGTAGAAGTTAAACCATTTAAACAGACCCTTGAACCTAAGACACAAAAAAGAAACACAAAGAGATATATAAATGAGGTTGTTACATATCATGTCAATAAAGCAAAGTGGAAAGCAGCAACTGAGTTTTGTAAAGATCACTCTTGGGAGTTTATGTTAATCACTGAAAAGGAACTTAAAGTCTAATGGCAATCCCTAATAAACAAAGTGCTAGAAAAATTGCACCTATGCATGGTGTAGATGGTTTTCTTAGTACAATGGTCAAGAGTAGACAGAATGCACCTGCTACACTGAATAAGTTTTCAGTTAGTTTTGCAACACCTCCTATACTAAGGCAAGGATCTGTTGGTGGTAATAGTTCTTCGTCTGTTACAACACTTGAGACAGGAACTGCTGCTAATCTGTTAGATTATTATGCAAATAGTGTCAGTCTGCCTAGCAGACAGGTTACTACTTCTCAGTTCCAACCTCCAGGTGCATCTGTAAAGTATGCAACAAACCAATCATTCAGTGAAATGAATATTGAGTTTACTATACCAAGAACTCAATATACTAGAGCAATATTTGAAACTTGGGTCAATAGAATAACACAGGACTCTAGTCAGTATGTTGATTTTTATGATAGATATTGTTCTCCTAGAGTGAGAGTGTATAAGTGGGAAACATCTACATCAAATGTTCTCTCTGACTCTACACAAAACGTTGGAGAACTTACTGGTTGTTGGGAAATGAGAAACGTATATCCATATAATATTGGAACTATACAGTTAACTAACGAGCAAAACACTATCATGAGGTTACAGATAGGATTTTATTACGAAAGATATAGATTCTATGCTGCTGATGCTGTCACTGATCCAGGTCAAAACTTTGAGATTACCGTACCTGCAGGTCAAGGTGGTGGATATGATGCTACACTAGGACAAGAAGGTAGCACTGTTGCAAAAACATTCACCGTTGGTGGCATTGTTTACGACATTGAAACTAGAAGACCAATAAACCTTGTATAGATAGTACCTAAATAAAATATGACGTGAAATAGTTTATGGCATTACCTAAGTTAAATGTACCTAAGTACAAATTGAAACTACCATCAGACGGTAGAACAGTGAACTTCAGACCATTCCTTGTAAAAGAAGAGAAGTTACTATTGCTTGCAACTGAAACTGGCAATCAGTCAGAGATCATTGAAGCAATCAAAAATATCATAACCCAGTGTACAGATCTAAAAACTGTAGAGGGTTTGGCAACCTTTGACATTGAGTATTTGTTTTTACAGATTAGAACAAAGTCTGTAGGAGAGAAGGTAGATTGTGTTGTCACCTGCCCAGATGACAATGAGTCCACTGTGACTTTATCTATCCCTTTAGATGAAATCAAAGTCAAGAAGACCAGAGGACACAAACCAGAGATTCAGTTGTCTGAAGAATGTTCTATCACTATGGGTTACCCTAGTCTGGATATGTTTGTCTCTATGAATTTTAGTGGTGAAGACATAGGTGTTGACGAAGTGTTTAAGATGGCCGCGGCCTGTATAAAAACTATCGCTGATCCTAATCAAGTATATGTGTGTGCTGATGTTCCTCAGAAAGAGATCCAAGAGTTCTTTGATGATATGAACAGTGCACAGTTTGCTAAGATACAAAAGTTCTTTGACACTATGCCAAAGTTAACTCATACAGTTAAGGTAACTAATCCAAACACAGGTGTTGAGAGTGACGTAGTTTTAGAAGGGTTAGCATCTTTTTTCGCTTAGCCCTACTGCATACTAGTCTTCAATCTTATTATGAGGGGAACTTCGCATTGATGCACCACCACAAGTGGAACATCGAACACATAGATAACCTTATGCCTTGGGAAAAGGAGATCTACGTTGATATGCTAATCCAGTTCCTCAAAGAAGAAGAAAAACGCATGAGGGAGCAAAACAAATAGATGGCAAAACTAGTTGCCTACAAGATGGTTAGTCCAACCGTAACGAAATCCGTAAAGGGTGCGTTGAAGACTTCTGTGCATTCTAATCTAGACGCTATCAATAATCTCGGTAAATCTGTAAATAGTTTAAGTGGTCTTACTAGTGATCTAGTTAAAATATCTAAAGCATTTGAAAAGACTACTATAGAAGAAGCAATAGCAAAACGTAGAAAGGTTAGAAGAAAGAAAGACTCAGCAGCAGAGGATAGACAAGAAGGAAAGAGACAAGGTGCTGCAGAGAAAGAGAGTTCAAATATTCTTAAGAAGAAAAAACCTAAACTAAAAAGTAAAGATAAAGAAGAAGGACTAGGGGGTTTCTTAACTAAGTTCCTAGGACCTGTTGCAAAAGCAGCGTTGACTATAGGTGCTGCGATTGCTACTTATAAAATAATGGAATACTTCTCTAAACCTGAGAACTTAGAGGCAATAAAGAAATTTCTTAAGCAAGCATCCTTTGTATTTGGAGGGATATTTAAGTTTGGTCAAGCATTAGTAGGTGGAATATTCACTACCATTGATCAAATATTTGGTGAGAATAAAACTTTAGGAGAAAGAATAGCGGGACTTGGTAAGGCATTACTAGCATTTTCTGGTATTGCTTTTGCAATGGCAGCAGCACAAAAACTTGCAGCAATATTTGCAGGTCTGGGATTTGGTGATGATGGTGGTAGTAGAGGTAAGAATAAGCAACCTAGGAAAGCACCTGATGAGTTTGATCCAAAGACAAAAAAGAAGTTAAAACCCGATGAAGTATTAGAGAATGGTAAAGTCAGGAAGGCAACTCCTGATGAGATAAAGATGAAGAAGAAAGGTATGACTAGTGATCAGATTGCTGATGCTAGAAAACGAATGGATCAAGGTGAGGACTTTGCTACTGCAACAAGGAAAGCATCAAGAGGAAAAGGTTTATTTGCAAACATAATGAATAAAGTTGATGACGTCGGACAGGGACTGGCGAAGAGAGGTAAGACTATATTAGAGGGTGCTACTAAAGGAGCAAGGAATTTTATTACAGAGCAGTATAATAAGTTAGCACCAAGATTTCAAGAAGCATTTAAAAATACTCAAAAGTTAGGTAAGAGACTTAATACCGCAAGAAAAGGTATGTTTTCTGGATTAAAAAGTAATCTTGCAAAAGCAGGAAACTGGATAGGCGGTAACCTTAGTAAAGCAGGAAACTTTGTAAAAGAACAACTAGTCATGAAAGTACTGGATCCCTTAAGAAAGTTTATTGATCCTGTTGTACAGTGGGCAAAGAAGATGGGTAAGAAAGCATATAATGCCATAATAAAGACACCTGCGGGTGCAATGATGGAGAAATATTTAAAGACAAAAGGTTTATCATTAGCAAAACCTGGACCTTTAGGTAAAAAGATTGGTAGTAAAGCATTACCTATAGTCGGTGGTCTAGTAAACATGCTATTTGCATACGATAGACTAGCGAGTGGTGATGTTATTGGAGGTACTCTTGAATCAATATCTGGTGCTCTTGATATCTCTGGTCTATTTGGAAATGCTGCAGGTCCTCCTATGTCAATGGGTATCGATGCATTTATGTTTGCAAGAGATTTTGTACCAGGAATAGCAGCATTGGAAGAGGCAATGTTGAATAAAGTTCCAGGTTACAAACAAATTTACCCCAAAGTACAGGAGGCCGCTAAGAAACTACCAGACTTAGGTACGATAGTTGGATTCTTGACTGGTAATAAAGGTAAGAAGGAGGAAGAAGAAAAAGTAGAGGTACCAAAAGAAGATGGTAATGCTACTACTGTCACTAACGTCAAAAAAGTAAGTTCTAAATTTAATCTTTATACTGATGGTAAAGCATTTATTAATGGTAAAGAAGTTTCTTTGGAAGAATACACTGCGTTCAAAGAGATGTCTAATGAAGAACAGTTACGCAAGTATGGTGCACCGAATGATTCAAAAGTTGAGTTTGAAGAGAAGATGGCAGGTGGACTGTTTAAAAGAAATCAACTTAAATACATATCACCTGCTCCTCAGACACCAGAATTTTCGGAGGGTGGACTAGCAGAACAAGTTGCATTAGGATCTACCATGGATGATATCGTTCCAATACCTGTAATCTTAACTCAACTTGCATTGATTGATAAGGCAGTCCCAATAAATACAGGTAGTCGTTCAGCATCAATCTCTTCTATCTCATCTAGACGATTATAATGGCAAAAGCAACAGGAGTAAAAAAAGGTAGTAAACTAAACTTTTATAAGTTTGTTGACACAGAGGAACCCAAAGGTAAAGGTTCCAATCCTTTTGGTGCGACTACACATTTCAATAATAATACTACAGCAATAAATCAGATAGGTGAAAGTGTTAATGGTCTTATCTCTATGGTTGCAGAACTCAAACAGTTAGAGTTAGCAAGACTAGAGCAGATGAATAAAAATAAACCTAAACTAGAACCAGAACCAAAAGATGATAAAAAGAAGAAAGGAAATAATCCACTTGTCAATTTTGCTAAGAATGCTTCTAAAAAAGGTGGTGATTTTTTAAGTGGAATACTAGGTATGTTAGGCAATATGTTGAAAATGTTTATTGCTATACCTGCATTGATGTGGCTTGCTGACCCTGCAAATAAAGAAAAACTAATCACAGTAATCAAAGTTCTTAGTAAGGTAGGTAAGTTTATATTTGACTTCATGAAGTTTGGAGTCATGACATTGATGGATGGATTGTATAATATGTTTAAGAGTGATGCTAATGTTTTTGAAAGAATAATAGGATTTGGTAAGGCACTAATAGGTTTCGCGACAGTATTTTTGGGTATCAGATGGTTGAAGAATCCATTCAAACTTATCAAAGATATTGGTATGGTCGTACCAAAGTTAGTTAAATTTGTTACGACATTGATAGCGGGTAAGGGAAAATCAAAAGGTAAAGGTCTTGTAAAGTTAGGGATGAACGTCCTAGGGGTGAAGAAGAAAGCAGCAGGTGGATATGTACCTCTCAAGAAAGCAGCAAGTGGTGGTTGGATCTCTGGTCCTCAAACAGGTTATCCTGTATCACTTGATGGTGGTATGACTACATCATTCATAGGACATGGTACAGAGTATGTTTCTCAGAAGGCAGATGGTGGTGCATTTGTAGTACCATTTGACACTCCTGCTACTAGAAGGACTCCTAGTTTAACTAACACAAGAATGAAAGAAGCAAAGAGACTAGGATTTGCTGATGGTGGATTGCTTAACATAACTCCTCCTACATTCAATACCAATAATAATAACAATGCTACATTCAATAACAATAATAATACTAACACTAGCAATACTACAACCAATAATATAAGTCAATATTCAAAGGGTGGAGATATATCTCAAAAGTTTTTAAACAATTCTCAAACATCCATTGATAACACTACAAATGAATACACTAAAAGTGGAGAGATAACTGATAAGTTTCTTGATAATTCAAAAACATTTATTAATGAGTATTCAAAAGGTGGTAGGACATTAATCAATAATACTACTACAAATCAATACTCGAAGGGTGGAGAAGTAAACAATGAGTTTCTCTATTTGCCACAGACTAACATGGATAATCCTTTGGATACTTTCCAAGATCAGTCATATAATCCACCTATCGGTAACACAGTAAATTATAATCCAAGTCCAATCAATAACTTCTCTAGAGGTGGTGACTATAAACCTTTAGTAAACTTTGCAGTGGGTGGTAAAGTAAACAACATCAGCAACTTCTCTACAGGTGGTTCAGTTTCAAATATTAATACTCAACCAATCAGTATATCAACTGAGATATCACCAATGGTACAGAGAACTAAGATTGGTATGGGATTCTCAGAAGGTGGACAAACTCCGAAAGTATTCTCTGCTTCAACTAAATCAGATAACCTAACAAAACAAACTGAAACTAGAAACGAATCTGTTAATGAAGTGAAGACAGCATCAATGGCAACACTAGAAGCAACTGCAGCAACTGTTATGGAAGTAAACACTAAGAACGCACAGGCAATAGAGCAAGCAAGGTCAGCGACTGCAGGTGGTGGAGGAGAACCAGAAACTATAGTACAGGGATTACCTGGATCAGGCACTGTAAATGTCAACGGTGTTTTGAAAACTACAGCAACTGTATTGAACTCTAACAACAACTACATGAAGGGACTTATTAAATGAGTGATAGAGTAAACGCAGGTGATATATCTGTCAACATATCAGTTTTCAGAGGAGGCGAACAACTTAAAGCATCCGATGGAGGATATAATCTAGTTGGATTCTTGAGAGCATGGGAGATCTATGAGAGCATAGAGTCTGCAACCTTAGAAGCAACATTTGTATTCGAGGATTCTGCAGGTATATCAAACATCTTTACTGGATCAGAGGAAATAAAGTTTACAATAAATGGATCAGTATTAACAAGAACATACAAGTTACGTTCCTATAACATCAATAGTAGGCAGAGAATCAATCAGACTACAGATGTTTTCATAGTCAACTGTTGTTCAGATGAGTATGCACTCAATGAAGTTATTAATGTATTCGGTAAGTCAGACAAAATATTCAAAGATACTGAATCATCCTCGATTGTAAAAACTCTAGTCAAAGGGTCATCATATATGAATAGTGCTAAAAAACTATTCTCTGAAGAAAGTTTAAACAAACAGACATTTGTAGCAACAAACTGGAGACCACTTGATTGTATCTACTGGATCACAAACAGAAGTGTTAGAAAGAAACAAACTGGTGGTGATTTTCAAAATGGATTTGCATTTTATGAAAACGCATTAGGATATCATTTCAAATCTCTTGATAAAATGATTGATAATATCAATGAGATGTCACCAACAAAGGGTACAGATAAACAAAAAGGAACTACGAGACTATATGAATATCTTTATTCACCAAAGAAAAGTGATGGTGGAGAGACAGACCAGTTTAAAATTGATAGTATATCTTTTCCAGAAGAAAGAAACTTTTTGATGGGTTTAAGACATGGAACTTGGACAGGATTTAGTATGGGTTTTGATCCAGTCAACATAGCAAACTCAGCAATGGGTGGTGAAGGTCCTGATCTAGCATTAGCAAAAAACTTATATAAAATTACAGAACTATGGAATAAAATGTCACATCTAGGGGGAAAGAAGGCAGTTAATCCCGTGTCACGGGTCTCTGACGATTATAAAAGTTTGATTGACAGTCCAAAGAGGACACGCTATACTATACTTCCATACCAAAACTTTGATCCAAAGGACAAACAGGAACCTCAAAAGAACTACGAGTCTCTTGTATACTTACAAGCGTACCAGTTTCTAAGGATGGAATCACTGAAGAATACTAAACTTCAAATAGTAGTTCCAGGAAATTTAGATCTTTATGCAGGTTCTGGCGTCAGTGTTACTATGCCCACAACACAAAAGTCTGGTGATAAAATCAAGGCTGATAAAAAGTTTAGTGGACGTTACATGATTGTAACAATAGCACATAAAGGCACTCCAGATACCATGTCTTCGGAAATGCTCCTTATGAAAGACGCTGTACTTTGATAAATAGTTTTGTATCAACGAGGTACAACAATGAAAACAATAGAAGAACACATCCAAGCAGACCAAGCAATCCTAGACAATCCACTTGCATCACCTGCAGCACGCAGACATGCTAAAGTCGAACTACATGAACTTGAAGTCTATGCAGAGCATCATCACGAGGAGATAGTAGCAGGAGATCACCATGATCCTAATGCATTAGAACTATTCTGTGAGATGCATCCAGACGAACCAGAATGTTTAGTGTATGACGATTGAGGACTATTTACTAGGACTCTGGAGCAACAAAAATCAAGCACAATCATCTCCGACAACATATGCTACGATATATTTGCATTGGGAGAAGATAGAAGGGGGTTTTCAGTCTAAAAATTACTATAGAACTGATGGTCCCGAAAGACCTTATCGGAAAAGATATCATAAGAAGGTTGAAATATCTAAAACAGAAGTATTAATAGAGAACTACGACTTACAGTGGAATAAATCCGCAGAGTGTGGTATGCTCTTTAAATACGCTGACCTTGCATGGCATGGTAATATTGTGGGAAAGTGTGTGCATAACGGAGTCATAATCAGATCACAGATGCATTTGTATGGAGATAAACTGCATAGTTTTGACCAAGCATACAAAGATGGTAAGATGGTTTGGGGTAGCGATAACATTTACAAATATGTGCGTGTCGAAAACGACCTTTAGTTTCAAAAATTGGGTAAAAAAAATCCCGCCAAAAATTTGACCCTTAAGGTTTTTTACTAAATAATCAAAAGTATGCAGATAAATGCAAACAGTTGAAGGCATCCTAAATGAACCTAAAACCAATTTCGTCGGAAAAGACGGATTTTACTGGTGGGTTGGTGAAGTAGAAGACACCGAAGATCCTATGGAACTAGGTCGGTGTAAAGTTCGTGTGCTTGGATATTATACAAATCATAGAGGTGGAACGACTGCTGATCTTCCCACTGAGGAGTTACCATGGGCAACAGTATTACAACATACTTGTCAAGCAGGTAATGATGCACAAGGTGAATCATCAGGACAACTACAACCAGGTGCTATTGTTATGGGTTTCTTCATGGATGGTGAAGATGCTCAAATGCCAATAGTCATCGGTGTTTTGCGTGTACAGAAATCATTAGAAAGTGGTAAAGAGCATATATTTGCTTTTACGGGTGAACAAATAGATGAACCCGTCATAAATCCTGCATTACGAGAACCTGCAGGTGCTAATAGTAATACATTTGACAATAAGAATAATGCATCTGGTGGTAACAATGTAAAACTTACAGGAAGTAAGACACAACCAGAACCTGCAGGACCAGGATCACCAAATAATGTAGGTGTTCATATATCGGGTAGTTCTGGTAATCCATTAAAAGGTAGAAATCCAGAAAATCCTATTCCTACTGCAAATGGTGTAGGAGGACCTTGGAAATCCGTAGAAGCAAAACTAGGTTATCTCATGGAAGACCTTGCAGACACTTCTTCTACATTAGTTGCTACTGATGATTCTGGTAATTTTATTGATATTGTCAGTGGTAAAGTGACCACACTAGAAAAGTTGACTAGAAAGTTGAAAAACTTTATAGGTGCTATCTTCACACAAATCGTATCTGGTATTAGAGAGTCTACCTCACAACTTTCTAATCAACTAGGTGGTTTTTTACAACAACTTTTAGGAGCAATTTTTGGTTCTGTTCCTTTCCAAGCAAAAGCAGAAGTACAAAAAGCGATTACATCATTACTCTCTTCATTGTGTGCTATAGACAGTCAAATAGCAGATTTTATTAATGATCCTATCAATACTATCAATAACTTACTTCAAAGTTTGTTGGATGGTGCTATTAGTAAAGCAGAAATGGCACTACAGGGTGTTCAAGCAGTGATTGATAGCATTGTATGTAATGTGGAAAATGTTATTGCTGATCTCAAAAAAGTTATTAGTGGTATAAAAACAACAACTGCAGCAATAGATGGTGTACAGGATATAATCAAATCTTGGGAATCAGGTAACACAATATTTGAACCAGGCGCAGACTTAATGAAAAATGGTATTGCAGGGTTAACAGGACTTGTTGCATTATTCATTAACTTTAATACTGGTGATGATTGTGATAGAAGTCCTAATGGTGGTAAGGCAGACAATGGTTTTTATCCTTTATTTGGTGTTACAAGTTGTACTCCTGAGGAACTAGCAAATATCAATAAAATTAGAGGGTCAAGAGGTAGTTGTGCGGGAGAAAGTGCAGGTACAGGAGTTTTGGATCAGATATTTACTAAGGCAGATCCATATTTACAAGTAGCAAGGACATTTGTTAATGGTGGATATGATCATCATATTGGAACTCCAGGTCGTCAGGCACACGTTGTTAAAGAACCTAGTGGTACAACTCATTCATCTGTCAATATTAACAATAACACATATGCTGAATATGTTTATATGAAAGAGTTGAAGAAAACTAATCCAGATTTAACTCCTGAGGAGAGATCAACAAGATTAGAAGCATATAAGAAGAGTAATAGAGGAAATACAAAAGATGATACAGGTAACTTAGTTGCAGATCACTCAACATATGCAGGTAATCATACTGTAGATGTCATAGGTGATGAATGCTCAAATATTGATGGTGATAAGGTTATTAACGTTGAAGGTGACTATAGATTAAAGATTACTGGTGATATGCACCTTGAAGTTGGTGGTGGATTCTTTATGGACGCTGTTGGTGCAGCAAAACAAGTTGATAAGAATGGAAAAGACGCTGCAGATAAAGAAAAGGTACAAAAACACACTATCACCTTTAACTCAGACTTAGATATGAACGTAAAAGGTTCAAAGTTTGAAATGCAAACATCTAAGATTGTTTTTGGTGCTAAAAAGTTGTTCCAAACAGTAGATCACTGTGAGTATGAGGGTGACTTATTTAACGTTGCTATGACAAAAGAAATAGACTTTGCAGCAGGTGTTAATATGGCAATAACTACACCAAATCTATTCAATTATATAAATCAACCAGTTGATGATAAGGCAAAAGAACCTGGTATCACTACTATTTGTGCAGGTTCAATTAAAACTGATATCATTCCTTGTCAGAATACTCCTGTACCTCCTATCATTACAACAAATAAAGAAGGTCCGATGTCCACTACAGTCGGTTCAACTGGTATGGACACAGAAGTATTGAGTGGTGGTCACTATGTGACTGTAGCAGGTGTTAGTAAACATACAGTTAATAAAGATTCAAATGGTGCGGGTGGTGATATTAATATTTCTGCTAAGAGAAATATGACCACTGACGTTACACAAACATACAGGGTAACTGCCAAGACAATTTTCCTAAATTAACTTGACAGGTTTATTCTTCTATCATATAATAGAATCATGAACGACACCTTTATCATCCATGTTTTTATCAACCTATCAAAACGTACTATTACGGTACTAGATACTGATGGAAATGATAGACTTATGGAGTTTTCCCACAATCTAGAAGGAGGACAAGAATTTACTGCTGCAGTAAGTGAAATTGTCGAAGTTTTAGATTCTGAAATGATTACTTACACATTTGCTGAACAATGATAGGACCAATCGACATTACAATGAGACAATATGAGGACAATCTCGCATTTGTCACTAGTTTAACTGAAACTAACAGTTGTTGTTGGAAAGTAAAACTTGAAACTGGATCATCTATATTGATAACTCCTGTTGCTGCGGTTTCTCCTATTGAACCAGAGGTACAAGAACAAGTTGAAGAGTTTCGTAAACAGTTTATTAGTAATCAAGGCATAGGACAAACACCATGAACTGTTGGCACTGTGGAACTGAATTAATCTGGGGAGCAGATTTTGACATGGATGATATAAATGATGGTGATGAGTCTGAGTATGATTTCTGGTCTAGTTTTACATGTCCTAAGTGTGAATCATATGTAGAAGTATTTCATCACAAATAAATGAAAGTACCTAACTGGCAACATCACAGTAAGAAAGAACTCAAGAGGAAACTAAAACCTCAAGCACTTCGTCGTGCAAAAAGACGATTACAAGTATTAAAAACTAAATTAAAATGGCATACTTAGTACATCCTTTACCTCCAAGGAAAGTATGGGTGAAGAAAGAATATCTTTATGATCTAGAAAAAGGTCATGGAGAACTGACACCAGGAATATGGATCTCAGTTAGAAGTATACAAGCAAAGGCATTGTATTTTGAAACATTGCTTACTGATTACGGTGCACTTTTTGATAAGTTACCACTCAGTGCATTTGTATGGAAAGAAGATATTGATTGGGATGATCAGTTGCCACTAGATGTATTAGAACTATGGGATTGTTTTGATTATAATATTACAGTTGTAGAAAAACCCATATTAGGTAGATGTCAGTTCTTTGGTAAGGATAAGAAGATGCATCCTGGCGAGTATGAGTTTACTATTGACACAGCACACCCTGACTTTTCTGTATTGGATACTAACTTCTCAGAACATGATCCAGAACATAAGACATTCAATGTTATTGCATTAGACAACGGACAGTTTGCAGCACAACCAAACAATAGATGTCAGTTTTATGATAATAGTTTAGTTGATAATGATAATATGAAACGACCTGACTTTAAGGTATGTACACAAAATTATGCTGTAGAAACTCTACCTAAATGGTGGTCTGTAGGACATACGGAAGAATGGGCATATCGGACAAAAGAAGAAACTGAAGACGATGAACATATAGACCTTACAGGAGGGTGAACTTCTTGTATAAATAACCTTGTAGCATAGTAAGTGTGATTATTCGTGGGAACCAGAAAGATTTCACAACTGGACACAATATCAGACTCTAACCTGTCGGGAGAAGCGATTCTTCCAGTGGTGGTGTCAGATCCGTTGATTCCAAATAGAAAAGCAAAAATTAATCAGTTATTCAAAGGACTAGCACAGGGCACAAAATCAGCACCTGGCTTATGTTTTGACTTGGATAGAGACAGTGGATTGTATCAAAATGCATACGATCAACTTGGCATTGCTTTTGGTGATGGAGGTTTCTACTGTACTCGTATTGATAATGGTAATAGTAGTACATCACTGTATATAACTGCAGTTGATGACGCAGCAAACAATACTGATATTGTTCTCGCACCGAAAGGTACGGGTGCTATTAAAGTTACGGGTAACTTTATTATATCTGACCAAACGTTTATTTTAGAAGACGCACAAGGTCCTAAAGCAAGATTTGAAGTAAGTAATGTTGGTACTGGTACTAACACTCGTATCTTTACTCTTCCTGCTATTACCTCTGGTAACGGAACTACTGTTGTTGGTTCTGATACTCAGCAGACTCTAACGAATAAAACTATTCTTATTGATGAGGATAATCTTGTTCTTGTTGATGGTACAGAAGAGGCAATCTTCCAAATCAACTGGGCAACTACTTCTAGTGCAAGACGTTCTTACTTCTTACCTGATGCAGGTACAGTAACAACTACTGCAGAACCTACCGCTACTGCATCAACACTTATTGATACCAAATCAGAACAGACTTTACTTACAAAGACTCTGGTTGATTTGAAGTTAGCAGCAAACGCTGAGACTGCAACTAACTATGCAATCTTCAACACATCTGCTCTAACTGCAAACAGAACCATTACGGTTCCTGATTTATCATTAACGTTAGTTGGTACTACCACTACTCAGACTATCTCAAACAAGAGTTATGAAGGACTACTTTTAGTTGACAATACTGACGCAACTAAAAAGATTTCGTTTAACGTTGCTAACGCAAACACATCAACTAATGAAATCTTCAGATTCCCTAATACAGATAATCTAAATAGAGGTGCAGACACATACAATATACTTGTATCAGAGAAGTCTGCAGGAGAACTCTTTAATAAGACTCTCAACTCTCCAATCATTAAAACGACTGGAAATACAGCAGGTCAAGTTACATTATCAGCAGAGGGTATTTCAGGTCCTCGTACGATTAAGTTCCCTGACGCTGATGCTACATTATTATCTACTGAAAACGTAACACTAGATGATGTTACATTCGGTGCAGGTATTGGAGCAAACAACTTAACTGGTCTTACAAGACAACAACAATTCTTCTACTCTGGATTTTAATAAACAATGGCTAAACAAGGACTACTTGCTTCAGCAAAACCAAGCGGTGCTACCAATACGGTGCTTTATGAAGCACCTATCGATGCAACTGCAAGTACGGTTTTGTCTGTAACAGAGCAAGGCGGATCAGGAACTACATTCGACGTTGCTGTCAAAGACTACGATCAACATTTAGTTGTAGGTGCAAGTACATATAAACTTCATAAAGGAGACGTAGTAACAGGATATAGATTTGACTTAGGAACTGCAGTTGGTGCGGATCAAGGTTTACAGGCAAATCAAGCATTAGTATCTGCTGATGGAGAGAAAACAGCAGTATTTGAATCATTTTATATTCCACCATTTACTGAGATTGTAGTGAAGAGTAAGGCAATCAGATCAGTAGCGGTAGAATCTGTGACTGGTACGTTTGCTGTAGGTAATACTATTTCAAAAGGGTCAGGTGGTAACACATCTGTTGCAACCATTTTTGCTGTAGCATCTGGTTCTGGTGGATCAACTCTTTATATCGGACCTTCAACACTGAATGGTTCTGGATCTGAATTTGTTGCAGGTGACTCTATCACTGCATCTGGTGGTGCAACTGGTACAATATCATCTGGTGGTATGGGTACTGCTGCAAACGAGTTTACTTTTACAACGTCTGGTGGAACTGAAGATCTTTATCTAGGAACTTCATTAGCACTATTGGGAGATAGAACCTATCGTTTCAATGTAGCAGACTCAAGTATGAGTAGTTTGGTATTTAAACTTTCCGAAACTGTAAATGGTGAGTGGGGTCCTGACGGAACCGCAGGTAACTCTGATGATGGTACTGAGTATACCACAGGTAAGACCACTAACGGAACTGCAGGTTCTAGTGGTGCTTATATTCAATATGATCTTACTGCTAACTCAAGTTTACCTAACACCCTTTACTATTATGAAGGAACAACTGGAACTGCTGCTAACTCAAATTACGGAGGGTCAGACAGACTTATCGCTACATCAAGTTCATATAGTTATGACTCTATATTCGTATACAATGTTGTTGGGTCATGGCAAAACAGCAGTGACACATTTGCCTACAATGGAGTAACATACACTGTAACTGGTCAGACTGCAGGTGCGTATGGTTTTGTTCGTGATTATTCAAGTACAAACCTGTATATTATTAAAGGTGTTGGATCTGCTGATTTTACAACTAGTGATACATTCCTAGATGTACCTGCCATAAACACTGGCACAAGAACAGCAGTGACGGTTTCATCTATCACTACTGCAACTACAGCAGTAGAGACTAAGCATTATCTTCGTAAGGACAATACACTTGCACAAGATACAACAGAAGAAATCAAATCCCTTGTTATTGGACCAGGTCAAAGATTGATTGTTGAATGTGCTGCTGCAGAGGCATCCTTTGCACTAATCGGATTTGAAGATGCTTCATCCGAGTTTACACTTCGTACTTACGGACAGACTGCTTCTGGTGGATCTGGATCTGGTGGAAGTTAACCCCCAATAAATACAAACAAAGCGGATAGGTAATGTCACTAACTAGACTAAAGAATATTATTACGTCCAGAACTGGACGTATCATATATGTTAACCCCGATGATTTCGATGCATCTGATGCCATTGATAACAGAGGTAACTCTGCTTTGCGACCATTTAAAAGTTTACAAAGAGCATTCTTAGAAGTAGCAAGATTTTCATATAGAGTTGGTTTAAGTAATGACGAGTTTGATGCTTTCAGTATCATGCTTTACCCTGCTGAATATCAAGTAGATAACAGACCAGGCGATGTATTATACACAAACGTTGCACCTATTGATGCAAACTCAAACCTAGACTTAACTTCTCCTAACAATGTTCTCTACAAATATAACTCTGTTGAGGGTGGCATTATTGTTCCAAGAGGTTGTTCACTTGTTGGAACTGATCTTAGAAGAACTAAGATTATACCTAAGTATGTTCCTTATCCTACTGTTTTTGCAGCAAAAGGTATTAACACAGAAGATCAGGTACCTCCTAGAACAGCAATCTTCAAAGTAACTGGTGGTACATATTTCTGGCAATTCTCATTCTTTGATGGTGCAGAAGAAGGTGTATACTATAAACCTGATAGTGTAGAGACACTTGCACCTAAGTTCTCTCATCATAGACTTACATGCTTTGAGTTTGCTGATGGTCTTAATCCATTATCAAAACTAATCACAGACGGAACTGTACCTAACCAAGACTACTCTGCTGTACCAAATATTTTAGAAAGAACAGACTTAGAAATATACTATCAAAAAATATCAAAAGCATTTGCAACCATACCTGATACATCTGGTGATCCATCTGCTGACCAAATACAGGCAAGGGTTGAGGAAAACAGGATCGTTGGTCCGATCTCTGATGAATATAGAGTTCTACAGATCACAAGAAACGGACAGACTGCAACAGCAGTCACAGTTGATGAGTTTGGTAACCCAAGAGATCATGGATTCTCTGTTGGTGTTAACATCAATATCAGTGGTGTAACTGGTTCATCAGGTGCTGCATCTGATGCTGACAAAGGATTATACAATGGTTCATTCACTGTTACATCTGCATCTGGTAACACATTTACTTACCAAATGTCAGGCACACCGACTGGTAACGCACTAGGTTCAAACATTACGGTGAAGACTGAGATTGATACTGTTGACTCTGCATCACCATACGCATTCAACCTATCACTAAGAAGTGTGTGGGGTATGAACGGTATGCACGCAAACGGTGCAAAAGCAACTGGTTTCAAATCAATGGTTGTGGCACAGTTCACTGGACTGTCACTACAGAAAGATGATAGAGCATTCGTAAGATATAATCAGTCAACTGGTAGTTATGATGTGGCGACTGCAGGGGACGGTGCACACTTAGATGGATTTGCTGAGTATAGAAAGGGATGGGGACATGAACATATCAAGTGTTCTAATGACTCATTCATACAGGCAGTTTCTGTGTTCGCTGTGGGATATCAAGGTCACTTCACTGCACTAAGCGGTGGTGATATGTCAATCACCAACTCTAACTCTAACTTTGGTAACACTGCTCTTAGATCAGCAGGATTCAAAGCAAAATCATTCTCGAAAGACAAGGCAGGAGCAATAACTCATATCATTCCACCAAAAGCATTGAATGTTATATCAACAACTGCTACTGGTGCTAGTGGTAGTACATCTATCACACTGACAAATGACGGGTCAGTCAACGGGGTTATCCAAGGTATGACTGTAACTGGAACTGGTATTGCTGCAGGTACGACTGTAGGAACAGTCAACACAAATACTAGAGTAATAACATTATCTGCTGCACTGACTGGTACAGCAGGTGCAGTCATCTTTGGTGAAGAGACATCCGTGAACTGGGTCAACATTGATATACAAAGAACAAAGGTTATTAACGCATCACTTGCAGGACAAGGTGGTACACCAGGTACAAGACTATACCTATATGGTTACACAACAGAAGCATCACCACCAACAACAAGAGTACAGGGTTTCTCAGTCGGAGCAAGACAAGATGGCACAGGTAATACTGCTATCGCAGACAAGATCAACTGTCTCCTAGTTGCAAACGGTGCGACTGTTGCAACAACACAGTCAGCAAGCATATCACCTTATGGTCCTAGTGTATCTGGACTAGCAGCAGGTGTGACTGGATCACCGATCCAATATGACAGTACAACCTATACAATAGGTGGACAAGCAGGTTCAGTCGGTGGTTGGTATCTATCAGTTTCATCAACAAATAACGAAATTTATACAACTTTATCAACTAATGCACAATATAATACTGTAAACTTTACACCAAGTACATTTATAAAGAGGATCCCTGATCCAAGAGACTTACAAGATAGAACCTATCGTGTAAGATATGTGATTGATAAGGACAAGTCTAATCCTCTACCTAGAGACCCTATCTCTGGTTTCGTACTACAACCTCTGAATAGTGACACTACATCATTTAACTTGACTAAGTGTTTCTACATCTATGATATTGAAGTTGTTCAACCATTTGAAAGAGGTGTTAATGATGGAATATATTATCTAACATTACTATGCGGTTCTATTGCACCGTCAACATCTAACTTTAACGACAGGAAGTTCTCACAGAACGTCAACGAAGTATATCCTACATTTGATAGAGATAATCCAGTTGCTGATCCTGACGCTGCAGTTTCTGTTGCTGATAATGTTACTATAGGTCTCGTCAATGCAACTGATGGTGCTACACCAACACCTGCATTAGATCCAAAGAGATCTATCACTAAAGAAGGCATTGTCTTCTTACTCACAGATACAGGTTGGACACAACCAGGCACAACACCAAACTATGACTCAGGAAACGCACTTCTCTCGAATGTGCAACTCACTGCACGAGCAGGTGATGAGGAAACACGAAAAATTAAGATTCGAGAAAATAATGATGGAACAGTCGCACCGATCAATGTCGAGTTCCGACGTCACTCTATCCTCAGATCAGGTAATCACACATTTGAATACCTTGGTTTCGGACCTGGAAACTATAGTACAGCGTTCCCGCAAACCCAAGTTGAGACACTAACTCAAGAACAGATTAGATTCTCACAGTCTATTAAAGAAGAAGGCGGAGTATCATTCTACTCTGGACTTAACTCTAATGGTGACCTATTCATCGGTAACCAAGTTATCAACCCTGTTACAGGTCAGATTACTAACGAAGACATCGCACAGTTAAACGTTGTTGGAGAAGAAAGCACAACGATTCAGACATTCTCTGAGTTGGTGCTGACTGACAAACTAACCGTACTTGGTGGTGCATCTAACCAGTTAGAATCTATCTTTGCAGGTCCTGTTACATTCCAAGGACAACTAACTTCTACGAATAATATACAGGCAAGAAAGATCTCTTACTACAACCAAGATGGTACAGTTATCAAACAAACTCTGCTCGCACCTGCTGATGCAAGTGGACAACCAGATTTCAGTAATATCACCAACTACACCACACCTGCTGATGGTGACCTTGTTTATAATATTAACTGGACGCCTGGGAAATCTCTTGGTTGGATATACTACGGTGGATACTGGAAAGAGTTTGGTCTCACAGATACTGGTCAGATCAATATTGACACTTTCTCTGGCAACCAACATATTGGTATTGGTACTGCTGCTGTATCTGGATTTAGGGTTGGATTACTAGGTAACGCAAAAGTAGATGGTGACTTAGTTGTTACTGGACGAGGTGGTGTTGGTGCTGATAAGTATATCACTAAAACATACACAGGAGACGGTACCACTCTAACGTTTGCTGTAACTACATATAGTGGAGGCATCAAACACTCTGATGATTCACTCTTAGTATTCCTCAATGGTGTAGCACAGATTGCAGGAACTAACTACACAGTCGACTCAAATGGTGCAAACGTTGTATTCTCATCAGGAGATGCACCTTTAGCATCTGATACTGTTCACATTCTAGAACTACCTATCTAACATGGCAATTTCAAGAGTAAGTGGTAATCAGATTGCCACTAGCACACAAGCAATTATAACAACCTTAAGTTTCTTAAACACTAACTCAGTGCTTAGGTTACCGTCTGGTACAACAGCACAGAGACCAACAGGTGTATCCATAGGTACGCTACGTTTCAACTCAACAATAGACCAAGCAGAGATTTATAAAGCAGATGATGGTACAGGTAGTGCAGGTTGGGCACCAGTTGCAGGTGGAGGACCTGCTATTGGAACTGATAGTATTATTAGAACTAATCATAATAGAATACAAGAAAATCTTACAGTCGGACCAACTGCTAACAATGGTGCTGAGTTTACTAACGGAATGAGTGCAGGTCCTATATCCATAGATTCTGGTTTTACTGTTACAGTCGAATCAGGTGCAGCATGGAGTGTTAGATGAAGTTACGAGTACAAAACATACAAGGTCTTACACCTAACTTCACAGTCACAATAGATGAAGATAGTGATATGGCATTCAAAGGTGGAGCAGAGTTAAGAGTTACAAACCAAAGTGCGTTACCATTACCATATGGCACTACTAATGCATTTGCTACTAGATTGATAACTCATTCACCAAGAAGAGGATATGAGAACGGAGAAGTAAGATATAATTTATCAACACAAAAACTAGAAGTATTCAATAACGGTGTCTGGTCAGGCTAAACTGATTGTCGAGGATGGTGATGTACCTGACTTGACATTATATCAAAATAGGATTAAAATATGTAATGACTGTCAGTATAAATCCCCTATTGGGATCTGTACTAAATGTAACTGTGTGCTTGCAGTTAAAGCACGCTTTCCTATATTCCACTGCCCGATAAACAAATGGTAATGAGTCCTTTTGCGAACCAACCAGAACCTATAATCACAAAATCTATACATCATGATAACTTTATATCTGAGTTTGAGACTAATTTAGATTGTACAGAAGTTATTAAGTATTATCAGTACATTGCAGATAATGGTTTGACTATCAAGAGATACACCGAGAAAGGTGCTGCTGATACTCAAGTCTTTATGCATGAGTTACCAGTAGAATATTTCCATGATAATCTTGGTCGTCCAGTATTCCAACGTTGGAACTATCTTACGGAGCAAGCATTAAGAGAATATGTTTATAAGTATGATATTTTGATGGGTCGTAGGTTTCAACATACTATGGCAAAAATTCAAAAGACAGAACCAGGACAGGGATATCACGCATGGCATTATGAAGCAACACCCTCTGCACCATATCGTAAGTTAGCAACAATGATCTATTTGAATGATAACTTTGATGGTGGTGAAACAGAATTTTTATATCAACATTGTAGAATAAAACCAAAGGCAGGTAAGTTCGTAATATTTCCGTGTGATTGGGCATGGACACACAGAGGAAATCCTCCCCTAAATAATGATAAGTATATTGTTACTGCATGGGTAGAAGAATATCCAACACCAGGACAATAAATAGAAATACTATAACCTGTTCAAATGAGCAAACTCACTGTAGGTAGTATCGGTGGTATACCTGCATCACTTAATCAATCTTCAATTCCTACAGGACATACGCTGCAGATAAACGGTAATGTATATCATGATGGAACTGGTGCTTTGCGTCTTCCTACAGGCACAACTGGTCAAAGACCAAACTCACCTTCACCAGGATATATGAGGTGGAATACATCATTAGGTGCAGTTGAACTCTATAACGGAAGCACATGGATACAATATTACGGAGAGAATGGTACATCTAATGCACCATTTACATCAATGGCAAACTTATCAAGTAATGATCCTGGTTCTGGATATTGGTACGTTAAGTTTGATGGAACTAATACAGAAGAGATTTACGCATATAAAGACCCTAATGGAAAGTATTGGGTCATGGTTGCATCTATCACAGATAATACTTCACATGGTAGTTACACAGGTGGTTCGGACTCTTGGTATGGTAACTGGACAACTACATCAACTACTGGTACTGCAAGACAAGCAATGGGAAATGACTTCAAGTCAAATCACTACAGAGGTTGGACAGCAAATGATGTACTGATTATGCAGGGGTTTGCTACATCTGGTACACCTTTTGATACATCTACTGAAGTTGGATATATTACTGGATGTTTTACTAATAGAGGTGGAAACATGTTCCAGATGTTTAATAACTATATCTCTTTAAACAACCATAGTAATATTGGCGGTACAATAATTCCAGGTATGCAGTTCTTTAAAGGATCAGCATCAGCATCAGATGGTAGATACAGAGGTAGCAGTGCAGGTGAACTTCAACCTGTAAATTCTTGGCATTTATCACCTGCAAACTGTGAAAACTATACTTTCAGTATGATTAACGCACTTGGTTGTTCATCTACAGGTTGTAACGTTGAACACCATGCATGGGTAGGACAAACAGGTAACAACTATTCAAATCAAAACTTCCCAGAACCTAACTGGTCTGGTAGTTGGGGAATAAATAATCCTGGTTCTGAAAACCATATGTATTGGTTATTCTTTTACGCATAAGACATGAGTACTCTAAACGTTAACGAAATACACGCATCCTCGATGAATAACTTCGAGATCAACTTTGACGATGGAGAGTCAATGATAGTTAATGGTTCTTGTAACTTACATCCTCTATCACATTTTAAGTTACCTGCAGGTACTACAGCACAAAGACCTTCTTCCCCTGCTGTAGGTATGATAAGATTTAACACAGAAGAATTGCAAGTAGAAGTTTATAACGGTAGTTCATGGTTACAAATAATTAGAGCATCAGCAGGTGGTAATAATGGTAGTACACCTGCTTTAGCAGCAGCAAATGTTCAAGAACTTATGGACTCAGGTGTTGCTGCAGATGGTAACTACTATATGAATATAGATGGTACAACCCGTAGATACTTTGTACCGATCAATAGTCACCCGTATTATATTCTCATAGGTAACTGGGGTGGCGGTGGTGCTGCATTTTTCAGTAATGCATCATCATTATCAGGTCAGAACTTAAGTGACCAAGGAGATACAACTCCTACAGGTAACTTTGCATATAACTCAACATGGGGTTACTACAGGAATGTAAGTGGATCTGATTACAGACATGCAACTTTTAGTAATAGAGGTATTACATATCGATATGTAAAAGTAAGAATGAACCTCTATAACTATTATTCTAACGATGGTCAGAACGGTAGAAACTTCCTAAATATTTCATCAGGAGTTGGTGATGGTCTAACGATCATGCGTGACAACTCAGGTGCAGGGGACGGACAACACATTTTTACTTTCTATACTGCTATCTCTAACAATGATAGTAACTCTTGCCCTTCAGTTGCGGGACAACAACCTACACACGTTGCAGGTGGTAATAATCCAGGTGGTTTCATGGGTAATAGGTACACATGTTTCTCTAGATCTGGAAGCGGTTATACCTCAGAGTATGTAAGAAACTTTACTGTACAACCAGGAGATAACTCTGGTGGCACAGGACCTAACGTATTTAATGGTGATGCATGGTTCACCCTTGATTTAGGTTCAACATATAGTGATAGCATGCATATTGTAATACACTCAGATCAAGACAGTGGAAATGAAGATACATACCTTAAAAGAGGTTGTGTACTTGTTCGACCTGCATAAATAACAAGGAAGGAGTAAAAAGTCACGAATGTCACAATTAAACGTTGATAAAGTTGTATCCCTGACAGGTGGAGGTGGAACCGCAGAGTTTCAACTGGAAGCGTCTGGCAACTTTAATTTTGATTCTGGAACTCTTTATGTTGATTCTTCTAACAATAGAATCGGTGTTAATGACGCATCACCTAGTTTCACCTTAGATATTGCAGGTACTGACGGTATGAAAGTTCCAGTAGGAACTACTGCCCAAAGACCAGGTTCACCAGTAGAAGGATTATTCAGATATAACAGTTCAGATAGAACCTTTGAAGGTTACTCATACGATCAAGATGCAGGTGCAGTTCAATGGGGTCCTATCGCAGGAGCAGGTAGTTCACTACCAGATCAATCTACAAACAGATATTCGGCATCATATACGGTTGGAGCATTATTAAGATCAGACGGAACTAACGCATATTGGTCATTTGATGGAGAGAACGATACAGGGTGGTCAACAGCAAGAATTTGGACACATGGATATGTTGGTGGTGGATACCAAAATGGTTCGCCATGGAATAATGTTAACAGAACAGTTCATGCTACAGATACATCAACAAACTTAGGAGATATTTTAGATAGATCAGGTGCTTATATGTCAGGATCATGGCATGATACTAGACACTTCTTTCACTCTATGGAGAACACATATAGAGGTTCTTCAAACTATACTAACGCAATGTCAATGTCAACTGAATCTGGTGTAACTCATCAGTCACAGTGGAACATGACGGTGAACAGAGACTCAATGGGATCTCACCAAGATCATGTGTTTGCAGGTGGATACTCTTACCTATATGGTGGTAACAACAGTAGGACAGACGTATTTAACTTAAAAACAGAAGTTATGAGAACATCTGGTTTCCCACCAAACTTTGATGACTCAGGTGCTGACCCTACATGGGGTGGACATGGTAGACTCTATGGTTGGGTTAAGAGATCAGGAACTAGAAGAGGTCAGTTCTTCAAGACAGAATCATGGGTATCATGGGAACACGGACCAGGTGGTGATGGTTGGAAGAAAATACTTCCTAGTATGTTAGGACATATGTACGTTGGTACAGGTAATAACAACCAGAACGGTAACCAGAAGTGTAGTGACCTTACTGGTATACAGGTTAGAGGTCTTAACTTTGGTAACATGGGTGAAGAAAACTTTGAAATGGGTATGAGAAAAGGTTATTGTTTAGGTAACTATAATGGTTCACAGAACAATAATACATTTAAAGTTAACTACAATAGCGATAGTTACAACAACTTAGGTGGAAACGCACCACCAACAGGACATGGTGGTATGTCATCAGCACACTGTTCGTCCTCTAGTTCTGTATCAGGACAGGGCAACTACGATTATGGTACAGCAATTCCTAACTACTAATGATTAGCACAACTTCAAATGACGTCATCGTCTTAGATGTCGAGAAATATCCTCAGGTAGGGGAGTGGGGTATCCTAATAGGTACTTACTTAGGGTTGGAAGCGTATCATCTTGCAGATGAATATTTTAAAACTATTCCTCAACATATAACATATCTCAGATACGATAGTAAATCAGGTATCATGGGAGATAAGTATTGGGGAGAAATCAGATTCCAGAGATCTGCCTATGGTGTAAATGAAGAAGGAACTACAAATAAAGATAAAGAGACCATAGAGGATACAATATACTCAGATTATGTTATCCCTTACATGAAAGATGTGATAACCCTAGCGATTCAAGAAGAGTTTGAACACAGACATAATATTCTTTTGACTAAGTTTTCTACACTTGAAGAAGCAACATGGGTAGATCAAATATGTGAGGCAACCGCATATATTGCTGATAATTCCTTTGAGACAAAACTGATACATAGTTTAGCAGAGGTCAGAGACTTGACAACTTTGGAGTTTGCGACTAAAATAGTTGATAAACAAACAGAGTTTAAAACAAAACTCTATGACCTAGCAGTCGCAGAACAAAAGATGATCCATGTTGTAACTGGATGTACAACTGTTCGTGACTTGAACGTAGTGCTTGAAGATTACTTCAGCATTGCAATGTCAAATGCACAATGTCTTGAATATGGAAGATGCACAACCAATGAAGAAACAGGAAACATCGAAAGAAAAGAAACTTTCGACTACTCAGGCGGATACAAGTTCTGATTATCATATCAGAGAGACTTTAGAAGATTTAAAACATATAAGTGAATATGATGTAGACAAGTTTGATGAAGCGTTGATGGCATGGTCAGAGCAACAGCACTTCGGACAAACTAAATTTCAAAACGAATACTTTGTTGTAAACTCACAGGTATCCCCATTCAGACAAGTACGTCAGGCAATGATGGAGATACAGGGTAGAACAAACGCACTACAAAAAACTACCATACAGTTCAAACGTTGCATGAATGACATTGCAAGGGTTACTGCTGCAATGGAAACAGAGGAAAACGAGTTTCATAAGATTGATAGACAGTATGAACTAGAGTTACTATACCTTGACAGACAAATATGGTTGAATAAGATTAAGCAATGTAAAGAGGAACTTAATGGTTTCTTTGCTATTATCAAAGAGAAGGCAGGAACTGATGACCCTGTAAAGATAACAGAACTATTAGAAGACAAAGAGTTAGAAAATGTAGAGGAGCATAAGTATTGGATTGCTCGTATGGGAAAACAAAGTGCGATAGATTTGCTAACTACTGGTAGAATACAAGCAGGTAACCTAGAGTCCTTGCTGCAAATGGCACCAGAAGACCAAGCAGCAGTTACCGATCTTGCTATGATGTACTCAACAGCAGTTAATAAATCCATTGGAGGTATTAAAGAAGCAGCAGAGAACAGAGTAGAGAAGATGATGGAAGGAAAACCCCCACAACTATTTGACACAGCAGGTGTCTTATCAGATTATGCAACTAACAACCTTAAGGACAGGAGTCTTCAGTCTTCCGATCAACCCGAAACTCAGTCCTGAGTTCATTGATAGTGACTTTATACCATTTCTAAAGAAACATTCTAACTTAATATACGACCTGTATTTCACTACAAGAATGCCACCCTTTATGCAAGATGCAATGGGAGACGTATTTCGTAGTGTCAATGATGCACAGGGAGCAGTAAAGAATGCATTGTATATCTCTCAAGAGACAGGTATTCCCCTGTCAGCAACTTTTAATAATATATGGGTGAGACCAGACCAAAAGAATCTTGAAACTTTTATCACCAACTTTAAATTTTTATATGATAATGGTGTAAGATGTGCAACTATACCTCATACATCATGGGTCTCTACGGGTCAGATACAACGGGAATATCCAGAGTTAGAGATAAAGAATACTATACTTAGAGAAGTATCTAAACCAAATGAAGTAGTATCACTTGCAAGTGTAGGGTTTCATTATATAAATTTAGATCGTGATGTAATGAGAGACAGACCATTATTAGATCGTATTGTAGAAGCAAAGAAATATTGTCATAGTAAAGGTAATGATATAATGCTATCACTCTTGGCAAATGAGCATTGTTGGGGTGGTTGCCCTATCATGCCAGAACATTATCAATATAATGCAACAAGAGAAGGAAGTGAACCTCAATACTTCAATAGCACCATAAGTCGTGTGTCATGTTCTAAATGGGACGCATACGACCCTGCCAGTGAACTTAAAGCAGCAAACATACCACCTTGGAGAAAAGATTGGGAAGAGTTCCTAGATGCAGGTATTGATGTATTCAAGTTACATGGTAGAGAAGATGCTATGAGATTGAAGGAGTCTATGGACATCATAGAAAGATGGGCAAATCATGATGAAATGATGCAACCAACGTTTAGTGAGTACATGGACGACGTGGACATGCCAGAAGCACCTATAAATATCTGGCGAGAGAAAATAAAATCTTGTAGGTTCGATTGTTGGGATTGCAACTATTGTGAATCTGTGCTAGAATCTAGGTTAAAGAAGCAAAAACGAAAAGAAATGAATCCACTCGTTGATCTTGCAATAAGATCTATTGATGCTGCTGTTGATAATAAATCTAACTTCGATCCAAAAGGATATGATGTTCTAGGTTTATCATCAAATAAAGTCAGACATTTACTAAACAACTTATGTCAAGAACGTGGTACTGTATATGTTGATGCAGGTTCTTATATGGGTAGTACAGTATTTGCTGCTCTCTATAGAAATAGTGCGGTCAAGGCATATGCTATTGATGACTTTCAAGACGAGGTGGTAAAACCTAAACGTAAAGACTTACATAAACCTTATGCAGACATAACAAATCCAGTTGATGAGTTCATTAAGAATGCAGAGAAATGGATGAATACTGATTGTTCTATTGGTTTCTCAGTTAAACCTATACAGGCAGTTGAGTTCAATCCTCAGTTTCCCCCTCGTGTTATATTTTATGATGCTGCCAACGATCATAACATGGTACCAAATTTAGAACATATCCATAAGTATGCTGATAAAGATTATATACTGGTAGTTGATGATGCAAACTTTGAAGGGGTGATGGATAAAACAAAAGAGTTCACCAAAGACAAGAATGTAATATGGGATAGAACTATACTTACAGAAACATCAGAAGATGCAAATGATTTCTGGAATGGTGTATATCTCGCAGTGATAGAAAAATGAGTGATATAGCAATATCAGATAGATTTATCAAACTCTCGGAGTTTGAAGCAATATATCATGGGTTACTGGACAGTTATTTTCCTTGGAATGCATCTAAGATTGTAGATGATACAAAAGATAATGAGCATCGTAACCTACAGATGACTCATATGTTCTATGAGAGACATACACCTGACGAGTCATGTAAACTTTTATATCCGATCTTGCAAAAGTTACAACCCTGTGCTATAATCAAGATCAAAGCAAACCTTATCATGGGAACTGATACGTTAGTTGAACATGGTATGCACATTGATATATTAGATGCAGAAGACAGAGACTATCTCAAAACTTCTATCTATTATATGAATACTTGTGATGGTTACACACTCTTTGAAGATGGTACTAAGGTAGAATCCATTGCCAATAGATTAGTCACATTTCCAAATGGTATGAAACACACAGGAACATCAACAACAAATGCTTCTTTCCGTATGGTAATCAACTTTAACTATGTTTAAAAAACTACTCAAAAAATACTTCAACCTTGTCAAAAAAGTTGATGAAAGGCACTACTGGCCTCTGTTTATATTCCTATCATGTTACTTTGTTGTACCATATAGTGAGTTTGTCATCACAGCACTCATCATATTATACTTTAAGTTTGAAGGTACATTCCGTAAATGGGGTGGTAGATTAATAAAACCATTTCCAGAGTGGATCAGATTTGGTGGATCAACAATATTCTTTCTTGTTATGTTAGATGATACACTTGCATACTTAAGTATCATAGCAGTAGGTATCTGGACTAATAGACAACTCAAGAAAGAGAAGGCATTAGAAGAGAAACAAGCAAAAGAAGATAAAGAAAATGGGTTGACAGATTAAACCTGTCGAGTAAAAAAGTTCTAAGTCATTCGTGACGACTCGACACTAAACAAAAGGAACACAATGGAGACACTATATGTCTAACTACGATGAAAGTAGGGAGACTCTTATTCCTATAACCCAGTTAGCAGATGACTTAGGTTATAAACCAAAGAGAACGGATTTTAATCCTGATAGTTTTATTATCACTCAATTTATTCCACTGAAAAAATTGTATGTTGATAAAGAATATCAAAGACTTCTAAACGAAGCAATGATAAGAAATCAGAGTGAATATGACCCAACTCTTGCCTCTGATATTGATGTCTTTTTAAGACCCAATGGAAAATACTCTACAGCAGATGGACAACATGGTGCTGTGATTGGGTACTTATATACGATTCAAGGTGGAGAACTAGCAGTTCCTTGCAAAGTTCGCAGACACCCAGAATACTACACTATTGAACAGTGTTTGGCAGCAGAGTCAAAATTTTTCCTAGAAAAAAACAAAAACCGTACTCAAGTATCTCAACTTGAAAAGTTAAGATCAGCGATTTGTTATCAAGATGCAGAAGCACTAGAAACACTAGACAAACTCATCAGCATGGGAGTATGTTTAGAAAAGATTGGTGCAGAAGATGGTATTGAAGTACATGGTTTATCTAAAATCCTTGAAGCATATTCAGTAGGATTAACAGAAACAAAGCAAGCGATTGCTTTATATAAAGCATGGATAGACGACACTAATCTACCAAAATGGAAAGAAGGAAAACTTAAAGCATCATTTATCGGAGGACTTGCACGCACATTTATGCTGATAAAAACCTTGGGTAAAGGAGATATGAGTAATGCTCTTTCTAACTATGTTACCAATAACTTGAAGAAATCCTCTGTAAAAACTCTTACTGAAGGAACTGCAGGAACTTCTCAATCTCATGCTATTGCTTGTAGGATAGTCAATCGACTAAACACTCTTATTGAAGAAGGTTACATTTACAAGAAAGATGGTAAACTTTTATCAAAGCAAATAAGTGAGAGTATGCTTGCTACTGCAGGTATTGTTGACCCAACTGCTTAACTAATCGTTTAACTTTATAAATACCTGTGGTAAGGACTACAGGTATTTTTATGTCACAACTGAATGTAGGCACATTAAACGTAGGTACTACAACATTTACTGGCGACTCATCAACATTAAACTCAGCACCCGCAGGTACTATAACTGCAATGCTGACAGGTACACCTAGTACAAACCACTCTATTATGTGGAACGGTTCAGCGTGGGTTCCTCAAGCAATGGAAGGAAGGTTGTTAGGTATAAATGTATATACATCACAGGACGGAACTTGGAACTCAAAGACTACATCAGGTGGTAGTGGCACATGGACTAAACCAAGTGGTTGTAGCAATGTATTGGTATATGTAACAGGTGGTGGTGGCGGTTCAAGAGTCAATGATAACAACTATCGTGGTGCAGGTGGTGGCGGTGGTGCTACTGCTATTAAATGGATTGACGTCTCAGGTGTTAGTACAGTAAGTTATACTTATGGCGGTGGCGGTGGATATGCTCGTAACAATGGTAGAGGAGGGTCAGGTGGTACTTCATCATTTGGTTCATACTGTACTGCAACTGGTGGAGATGGTGGTTACACAGATAACCCATATGAAGGTGGACATGGTGGAAATGCCAGTGGTGGAGACATCAATATACCTGGCGGTGGTGGCGGTATGTCACATGGTTCATCTAACGAAAACGTTGGAGGTCCTAGTTTCTGGCATAGAGCAGGTTCACATCATCACAATACCAGTACAAACGCTGAGACTACTCATGGACAGTGGGGGTCAGGTGGTTCACATGGTTACTACTCACAAAACTCATACGCATACGGAAACTCTTACGGTGGTGCAGGTTGCGTAATCGTTTACAACTACTCTTAATAACATGAAAGCATTAGTACACATAGAAAACGGACAACTGATTCAGTTGATAGCAGATTCCGAGACACAATTTGATACTCATAGTGATTATGCTTGGAAAGATTTTGATGAAACTGGATTAGCATATAACCCTGACGAGGATAATCCCCCTGAGTTCATCTATGATAAAGGGACAGATACTATTTCAAGGAGACCCGCAGAGAATACGACATACGTTGATGCAAGACATCACGCATATAACCCAGTACCAGAACAATTAGATCAACTGTGGCATGATATAGACGAGGGTAAACTAGGAGAGACAGCAAAGACAGGTACATGGTATCTTGGAGTAAAGAGTACGAAAGCAGCATATCCAAAAACTTGACACGCATTAAAAATATGCTATAATAAGAGGGTACTTTGGCAAAAACCAATGCCCTCTTTTATATTGACCGCCATTGATGATGATGGCACTAATACAACTAAAGAATTTAATTCTGAAGGATTAAAGGAAGTTGTAGAAAAGACATCTGACTTCCTTAAAGGTGTTGGATATGTCTTTGATGACTTAACATATACAGTTCAGCAAGAACAAGAAGATCATATATCTGAACTTGTTTCATATGCTAGAAATGTATCACTAGGAACAAAACCTTAACTAAACATCTACTATATAAACTATAGTCTATTATCTATCAATGGGTAAAACATTCAGAAGGGGTGGAAGCGAAAAAGGCAACTACTCTTATGGTAAATCAATCAGAGACAAAAGGTCTCGTAACTTTAAATCATCTTTTTCCGAGGACTCTTATGACTACCAGAGCAAAAACAAAGCAAACAAAAGTAAAAGAAGATTCAACACTTACGCAGATGATTAAAGATGCTGAAGAAGATTTAGAAATGTTTGACGATTGTGCATATATGGATTATGATATAGATTACACCACTCAATACTAAAATGATAGGTAAAGAGACACCTGAGATTAAATACGACAGAGCATTGACTTTGTTTCAAGAGTCAGTATTAAAACCTGACCATAAACTAAGGGCATGCGCTCACAACCAAGATTGTTTCAATGAACTCATGGAGATCAGAGAACATGTATTGGAATATCTCAAGACATTAAGAGAAGTCACACATCACACTTATGCTGATGAGAGTGACGAAATAGAAACAGCAAAACTACAGGCAATTAAACCTCAGTAAAATGTCATACCTTTACCACTCAGCAATGTTTGGTCTAGAAGAAAAGACCTTACTAAAGAATGCACTTATTAAATATGTCGCAAGTTTACAGAAACAATACTTTGCGAACAAAACACTTGACAAACACACATACGAAACACAGATGGATTATGTGAGATCATGTGTTGAAAAACTACATCTAAATGAACTCTATAAATTATGAGTGGAACTATTGAAATGTTTTGCCCTCAGTGGTATTATCATTCAACTATATCTGATGAATATCAAGAACAAATAAAAAGATTATTTGACTCGCAAGTATATGATGATAGTATATACACCGCAAGTCCTTGGGATTGCGATTGTATGACTACATTTCAATCAGAGTCAAATATGAAACTGCCTTGGAATGATTGGTTAGAGTGCATACGCTTGGATATAGATGATGCTATTGACAAGTTAAAACCAAAGATAGATATTGAAGTCATACCACAGGACGCATGGGCAAACAAATATAATCGTGGTCATTTCCAAGAGTATCATACACACGAAGTACCATTTTGTAACTTGAGTATGGTATATTTTTATGACATTCCTGACAATGAAGACGTTGGATTCCGATTCTGGTATGATAGTCATTCTAAATATAAGAAATCAGGTTTGGCACAGGCATTTGATATGCCAGTATTTCCAAGAGTAATACCAAAAGTCAAACAGGGCGACTTCATGATATTTCCATCACACTATGCACACATGGTTGCACCCAACAGGAATGATAAACCTCGCATTACATTCTCTGGCAACTTATATGTTGTGCCAAATGACAAAGAGTCACAACGTGACCCCACACCCTTGAAAAAATAAGTTATGATTACACCTAACATCAATAGAAGTGTGCCTGTTATTGGAGTTATTAAATCCATTAAAAAGGCACTTAAAAAATCTATGGAAGACCCATTCCTCTATACTGAAGAGGAAATACACAAACTCAAAAAAGCAAAACGAGATTATGAAAAAATTGAACAAGAATCAAGAAAGGAACAAAAAGGTGGATTTGGATAATCTACCATTGTATGATTGCATACAAGAACAGGAAGATGATTGGGTATCATCTATATTAGGTTCAGAAACAGACGCACTTAACGATTTATTCTAATGTCAGGAGATTACGAAACACACAACGATAGGCAACCAAACATAACCTACACACCAAAACAAGCAACGTATCACATTTATTTGAATGACAAATGTTTATTCAAAAATTTAAATGAGTCGGAGTTCGATTTGATCTGGGATAAGATATATTATTCTTATTGGAGAGAGGAACTATCCTACGCTGTCTGTTTTGATGACGTATGTTTAACTGACGATCATTCTTACTAATGAACACACACAGAGTTAGAGTTGTACCCAGAGAGGGTAACAGGGAAGCAAGAGAATTCTTTACATATCACATGAAACGTGATGGGTATATGTATTGTGATGAGAGATTACATCAATGGCATCTACATCAACCTAATACTGGCATAAGTTTTTGGGTCGACCCAAAAGATGACCCAATGTGGGAGGTCATATATTAATGGATTGTTTTCGTATTTCATGGTGGGATTGTAGCGTACATGGTTACCATAATAAGAAAGGAGAATGTATAACCAATAATATATCAACAGGAGCAGAGATAATGCAATATGTTAGTGATAATGGTTGGAGTTGTACTGTTGAATGTTGTAAACATGATGGCATCTAGGCATAAATTCTTGTTACTAAATCACTCAAATTCGTTGATATAACAATAAATATTAGCAGATTTGGAGATAGACCAATGAATCCAAACTTATCTGTTATGAAGTAAAGTTTAAGAGGTTAGAATGAATCACAAACAGACACCAGAATACTACAACTTCACTTCTGAAACACCCAACAATGACTTATGGAATGACTATTTCGATTGCATAGTTGAATGTTCGGAACAAAACCAAACTCAATCCTGTAGAAGGATATGTCGAGATATGATTCCTAACTAGACCAGTTTTAATACTGTCACAACCCCTTGCAAAAGGGGTTTTTTTAATGTATAATAATAATATTGAGACAGTATGTCATTTTTATTATGAAGTTGAGACCACATCAACAGCGAGCATTTGATTCAATGCAAGAGACACCATTTGGACAGATCATCATTCCTACAGGTGGTGGTAAGACTTATGTTATGATTGCTGATGCTATCAAACAGTTCCAGTTACCTAGATCACAGACTATTGTTGTAGTTGCACCTCGCATACTACTAGCAAATCAGTTATGTGCAGAGTTCACAGAGTTCATCACAGAACAGAACTCAAAGTTTGGTCTTGACATTGCACACGTCCACTCAGGAGAGACACATCACTTCTCTACTACAAACCAGTTCGAGTTAAACGAGTGGGTAAACAACAGCACAAAGAATATTCTAATCTTTACAACATATCATTCACTACACAAAGTATGCAACGCAGTTGATGTAGAAGTTGATACTATCTACTATGATGAAGCACATAATGGTACTAGCAAGAACTTCTTTGAAGCGGTTGCTAGAATGTCATTTGGCATTGCATATCGTAGATTCTCATTTACAGCAACACCTAAGTTGGGTAGAGGTGCATCTAGGGAAAGAGGTATGAACAATACTAAGGTATGGGGTCATACATTATGTAATGTAAAAGCACAGGAACTTATTGATACTGGTGCTATACTACCGCCTAAAGTAGTTCCATTTGAGTGTAAGACAGAGAGAACAAAAGAGAATGCACATGATGTTGACGCACAAAATTTGATGGATATGCTCACATCATTTGGAGACAATGGACAGAAAGTATTGGTTGCTAGTCCTAGTACCAGAGTGTTAAACAATATGCTAACAAGAACTTTCATACTTGACTTTTTGTATGAAAACGGTTATGATGTATTACATATCACATCAAAGTATGGTGCTATCATCAATGGTAAGAAGGTAGGTAGAGAAGAGTTCTTTGATACTCTTACTCAGTATGGTAATGATAATAATCGTAAGGTTATTATATTTCACTACAGCATACTATCAGAGGGTATCAATGTCAATGGACTCACTCATACAATACTATTGAGAAACCTACCAACTATCGAAATGGCACAAACTATTGGTCGTGTTATCAGAGTTCACAAAGATGACAGAGACGCTATTTCCAATGGTCAGTTGACTATTGGTAACTGGCAGTTCTATAAGAAATCAAGTGGACAGATCACAGTACCAACAGAGAACAAGTATGGCGATAAGATTGCTAGGAGACTTGAGTCTATTGTTGATTACATATTCAAGGAAGGGTTACCACCCATAGCATACGCATCTTAAAATGACAGCAAAAAAAGGCACAGACTCTTTTACTACTAAAGAGTCTTTTATCTCAGAGAAGAAACATATATCTCTAGTATATGAAATTTTTAATGAGTTTAAATCTATAGATGATAAGTGGGAAAAGAAAAAAGCAATAAGAACAGAGGACTTAATCGGAAAAGAAAATATTATAAATGCAATACGCATGGACGGTACATCTACTGAAATCGTTAGTGACGGTGGAATAATATTTTATGATGGTAAGATAGTAGGAGTATGTGAGAACAAATATCAGAAAGATCATAGAAACGCATGTCAAAGAGCATCTATATATCCATTATATTTTAATATTAAACCTAGTCAAGTTTTTTTATCATGTACTGGAGAAGGATATACATTTGATACAGATAGATGGGGTGGTGGTGCAACAGGTACAATGTATGATATAATGAAGGTTAGAGGAACATTTATTATTTTAAATCCAACAGAACAAGAGTTCAAACAAACATTAAGAGATTGGTTTAAGCAACTATTATGAAACCATTATTCATGTGGGCAGGTGGTAAGACAAAATTATTGAAACATTATCAACCTTACTTGCCTAGTTATGTCACTCATTATCATGAACCATTTTTCGGTGGTGGTGCAATGTTTATATATGTGATGAAAAGATATAGACCAGAGTATGTATTGATTAATGATATTAACCCAGACATCATGAGAATATACAGAATGATAAGAGATAATCATTCTCAGTTTATTAAACACATGGAAGAATATCAAGCAAAGTATATACCACTCAGTAAGGAAGATAGAAAGAAATATTATTTCGAGGTCAGACACGCACACGCATTTGACTATAGTAGTTGGAGTGAAGTCAAGGAAGCATCTACTCTTTATTTCCTGATGAAAACAGGATTCAATGGCATATATCAAATCAATCAGAATACTAATGGACGTTACGGTACACCTAGTGGACTTCTTAATCAAAAGGATACTGTTTACGATAAAGAAGTTGTTAAGTGGTGGAGTGAAGCATTGCAAAAGGTAGAGATAACATCTAAAGATTGGAAAGAAGTCAAAGCACCCCCTAGTAAGATGTACGCATTTCATTTTTTTGACCCCCCTTACAGGACATCTTATGCTGATTATGGACATGAGTTCAATGATAAAGATTTACTAGAGTTAATAGATTATGCTAATCAATGCCCACAGGTATTTTTGGCAAACAGGGCAGATGATGATTTCTTTGAAAAGCAAAAACATAATCTGAATGTAGCATACTTTGACATAACATACACAGCAGGGAGAAGAAAGAAAACTGATTATGGACATGTGGCAAAAAGGGCAAAAGAGATTCTACTATACAATGTCAAGGAAGGTGTGACAGTTGTATAAGTGACCACTAATACAACACAAAATTAAATAGCGTGTTATATTAATAGTGGGGAAACAAACCTATCAACGTAAGACTTTCAAGGTAACGGATACCCAGAGGAATACGTTTTTAAGTCGAACTTAAGCAGTTGATTATGTTTTGTTTCCTCTCGTCATTCTATGATTTTTATTATGAGTTGTCAATCAGAACACTATTACGCAGTTCAATCATTTTTAGATGATGATGAACTATGCAAGATATGGAACATTATCGAGATCGCTATGAACAGAGAAGGTTATGACGTAGAAAACGCAGAACTTTCAATGAGACTATATGATAGTGAACTCACAGAAGATGTTGAATCTGATATGGAGCATTTACTATGAGAAGATTTGCTTGGAGTATGACAGTTAAGAAACTGTACTTCTTGGGTATTGCATTTGGTGTTGCATACCTTATAATAAGAATATCAAACTAGATTATTATGACACTTCCAACTCAAAACCTCTATGAACAAATGTTTATGAAGCAAGAAGAACCTATTGACTTCTTAGTTACTATCTACGAGGATTATCTAAGCAACAATAATCTACCAAAATATGATGCTAGTGATATGTTACATGCTCATCATATTGGAGAGATCGAACTACTTGATTTTCAAATCGGTTGGTTTAACAACTTCATACGCTTATGGGATTTTGTAAGCGAAGCACAAAACTAGGAGATCAAAATGAATCAAAACGACAAAAACAAACTTGAAAAATTTGGTATGACACATAACCAAATATGTGAACTAAAAGCATTTTTAGTTGAAAGATATGTTGACAATATGTCAATGAAAGATTTAGTTGCATACGTTACGGACGATCTTGACAGATACTATGAAGACATGAATGATGCAGAGTTTATTGATGAAGCAAAAAACTACTGGGAAGATCATTATGATGACGTAGTTGCAGAGGTCAAAGAGTATGTAGATTGCGATTTTAAAAAAGATCGAAGAGACGATCTTTTTATTGACATCAATAACACAGGTGGGAAATACTAATGAAAACTTACGAAATCAGAGCAAGTAGAGTTGTTTACGACTTCTATGAAATAGAAGCAAATAGTTTACAAGAAGCGGAGAGTCTTGCTTTATGTTCTACTGATAAAGTAAACACTTTTGAAACTGTATCAACAGTTGACTATTGTAAGGAGACAAACTAATGAAAACAGTTAACTATCAAGTAACAGAAATCGAACTCTACTTATCTGAAGTTGGAGACGGAGACCCCGATCTACAGTTTACACCCGAAGAGGAGTTTGTGATGCACCAAAGGTGTCTAGGTAGATGGACAGCATATAATGAAGATGACCTAAGAGATCGAATATTCGATTTTATTGGTTATCACGCTGAACATTTAAAATACGAGGTAAGACCATAATGGAAGATGAATACTTTGACCCTGATCTAGGTTTAACATACACAGACAACTTTGATGAGTATGATGTGCCAGTTGAAGAAGTGTCACAAGATGAGTTGCAAGATTAATAATCATACTATTATAATGTACATAGTGGCGTACATCAATGATTCGCTCTTATTGTTATAAGTCCACTAATCTTTATACAACAGATTTATTATGGACGTAGCATTTGCATCTTGGTTAGACCAATGCCCAGACAAAGTAAGATTTGTTTTGCAGTATAATGATCTTAGATCAGATATTGCAAGAGTGATCGAAACTTTTGGATATGAGTTCGCTTCAATCGAAGTAGAAAAGGAAGTAACTAACAAAGTACTTAACAAACTTATCAATCAAGATAGGTCACAACAAAATGAATACATTGCAGATTTAATCGATCAGGAGATAGCATAATGAAAACATCAACACTAAAAAGATTTTACATCAATGTAAAATTTGAAAAGTATGGAACTTACACTATTGAAGCAAGAAGTAAGGAACATGCTATTGAAATCTACAAAGATGGCGATTATGGTTGGTCAGATTATTCTGAAGATTTCGGAGAGTTCAATGAACAAATCGAAGATGTTGAAGAAGAACTATTTGCTGACACACAGTTATCACTAGAGGGAGTTTTAGCATAATGGCATTATGTGACGTTTGTGGCAACTTTGATGATGAGCATACTGACGGAGAACCATCTATCAGAGCATTGCCAGATTATCAACCTAATCTTTATTACTATTGGGACGGAGATTTTTGTGAAGAGGATTACGATTGGCGGGGACATTTTCCTAAAGTTGATTGTATGTGCGAGATATGTTTTGATATAGCAAACTCAGAAAAGAAAATCAAGTGGGAGTGTGCCAGTGCATAAAGTGTCACACAACCACTTGCAAAAATCCTATCGTTACCTTTATAATAAGGACATCACAACAGTTATTCTTATGGACATTCAACTTGAAAGAGAATATGCTATCGACAATATGGGCGATAGTATAGGTCAGGCAATAGAAAAAGCAACTGACGAGGACAGACTAGAAGATGCAAAAGCATTATTTCAAGAGTGGTGTGTTCTAGACAACATTGCAGAGTCAGAGAACTACCAGTTCGTATTCTTGAGAAACTTTACTATTCCAGAGGGGTTACAGTAATGAAAGAATTTAGTTTTGAAGTTACAAAAACAGGTTGGATTCATGTGGAAGCAGACTCAGTTGAAGATGCTGAAGCAAGACTACAGGAGAGTTTCGGTCACTACTATGTGATTACTGAAACTGGCGAAGAGTTGTCAAACGGTTGGGAAACTACAGGCGAAGTAGAAGAGGATCCAGAGTGTGCATTTAATGATTATGAAGAGGAGGAAGAGTAATGACAGAACAAAAATCACTAGAGTGGGATTCCAACACAGTTATGGAACAAATCCACATGCAAGAAAGTAGGCACATGCAAATGAGTGCGTTGGTATCCTATCAACTTCGATACCCTGATATGACCATCAGAGACTTTTTCGCTATGGCAAGTGAAGAGATCAGAGAAGAAGAGGAAGAGTTGGGGTATTACGAATGAAAAGATCAAAACTAGAAAAACTGATTACTGATTTTGTTATTCAGAATGATCTTGATGCTTCATTTGTACAACAAACTGAAGGGTTAACTTATGTTCGCTTTGTAGTTGAAGAGGATTTTCAAGATGACTAGAGAGCAAGAACTTGAGCAACGCTATCAAGATTTTCAAGAGTGGTTAAATCAATGCCCACTTGTTGTAACTGACTATCAAGATTTTACCGATCTATTTCAAATAACATTTTCACTTAATGCAGACTAATGACTAAACTAAAAACAACACCAAAAGAAAAAATGATTGTTAACCTTATGGAAGAGGTTATCAGTATCCTATCAACTTGCGAAGATTTATCCGACCCAGAGTTTTCAATGTATGAAACAATGAAACACGCAGTTGATACAGAAGTATATTATCCATTATTTGACAAGTAAACAGTATATGTGACAGTTATATTAGTGTCACATAGTTTTACCATTTAACCTTATTATCCTCTATTATTAAAGAGTACATAAAAAAATCATTATGACCAGAGAAGAGTACAACCTAGTCTATTCAGCATTCAGATCATATAGAGTTTATATGACAGATGCAGAAGAAGTATTATCTGAAAAAATTTTAGATGATCTATTTTATCCAGAGTTCGATAAACTAAAAGGTATCGATCTACCAACTAACTCAGAGGTAACAGTATGATAGATTTAGAACTAACCTATGATGAAGCATACCAGTTTATTAAACTGTATGATATTCTCAGGGATATGGATATGCCATTAACACCAAAACAAATGAGTGTATTTGAGAAAGTACAACATGCTCAAAGTTATTCACATTATCAGGGAGCATAATGAAAATCAATAGCGTGTGTGACAGTTAAATATGTGTCACACACTTCCACGCATAGGGTACAAAATACCTTATAATAAGAATACAAACAAAAAACATTATTATGAAACCTCTCGACCTAGTAACAGCAAAAAGACAAATAGATGATTTTGTTGATTATGTTGATTCATTTTATGGACAGAATGACCCTTTATATCCTTTAGTTTATCAAGGTCAACCATTAACAAAAACAGATATACTACAGGCAACTATCGTATATCTTGAGCAATGTGAAAATGACGATTTTGAGCAATGTGCTTGGGGAGACGGAGATTCTCTAGACAGAGAGAGAGTAAGAGACATTTTACTTGACAAGTTTAACTACGATCACAAAGGGGGTACTTGGTAATGCTATTAGTCACACATATCGATACCTACGAATCACTTGACGAAGACATACAGTTTAAGATCGATAATGGTCTAGGACTATGGACTTCTAAAAATGATTCTGAACTATGGGAAGATGTAAAAAACTACATTCAACCCTATACTCTCAGAAGTGTAGAGTATGAAAAAAACAGACCACATTCTTTAACATCATTCAAATAAAATGAAAGAGTTTACATCAACAGTTACTTTACAGTTCGCTATCAATAATATTGAAGCAACAGATAAACAGGATTATATCGACAGACTCAAGGATTTTTATTTTGAGTCTTATGGTATCGAGGTGCAAGATAATGAGATCACAGAAATCGAGGAAAGTCAACCAGTTGTGTGACAGTTGTATTAGTGTCACACAGTTCCCCCATTTGGATATTCACTTTACTATAATAATAGTATAAACAAACAAAGATTATTATGAACTCTACAGCAACTTACACAGAACCAACAAACAGAATCAAACAGAGAATACTATTTGATGATAACTTACAAAATATGGCATGTTGTTGTGCTAACTGGACAGAGTTCACTCAAGAGATCGAAGAGTGGGGAATCTACAAGTTAGGCGGAGTTGATTTTGATGATCTTACAGAGTTCGATATTCAGACTCTAGACTTATTCATTAAGTCAGAAAATGGTTACATCAGAGAGGAGGTGTAACCAATGAGAAATTTAACTATCCCATCTTATAACGATACCAAACAAAAATGGTCAGAATTTCACGAGGAAGACGAGCAACTTTTTACAACAGAGATTTATCAGGCATTAATCTCTATTGCTCAAAAATACCCATTTTTGTTTAATGAGTATGGACTACCCAGAGAGGAATGTCAAGTATGAATGTGCCAGTTATAAAAGTGTCTACTTATTTGACAATATCCATTATTATCCTTTATAATATTAGTATAAACACAGTTCAAGCAACTTTATTATGAGTCACGCAGTTAACACAGAAATCCTAGAAAATCTTTACGAGGAGATTCTAGACGATCTTACAGCAAAAAATATTCAACTTGGTATTATGTTACCTATGGAACACCTCGAAAGAATCGCTGAAAAGCATGCAAAGAAAAGATTTGAGGACATGTGCCAGTAAACAAAGTGGCACACAGTTCCCCTATTTTGGGGAACTGGTTGCTATTATAATAGTATAACAAACATTCAAAAACTTTTATTAATCATGTCAGGAATCTACGGAAACAACAAAAAAGGTCTAAACATACAAGTTACTGATTCACAGTACGATTTTCTTTATGACCTCGTTATGTCAGCATACGATCTAGACATACCTACCCAAAAAGGGTGGGATATGCAAACTTTCGATAATCTTGTTGATAATGTTTGTAACGCAAAGCAAACATATTTAACTAATGATGTAAAAGGAGTTTAATCAAAATGAAAACTATTGTATTCTTACTTACTATTTTTCTATTAGCAACTAATACGTTTAACGTCAGAACCAAAGCAAGGATTTTGACCTCTAACGTATTGGATACTACTTCAAACATCATACACCCATATAGGAGTTATTAAAAATGAGAACTTGGATTTTTGAGCATTACCAAAACGACAAACATGGTAAGTTTATACCACTTCAAACAATAGAGTCCGAAGATTTTGGTAGGCACTTTTTTATTGATCTCGCATTTGAGTTTATATCAGCACCTAGTCTTAAGTCAGGTGGATATGATGAGAGTCAACTGGATTTAGTCGCAAACTGGACAGATATGGAAGGAGTTGACCTATCGAAACTATTTGACATATATCGAGATTTGACTTGGCAAGAAAATCAGGACAATAAAGACAAAGCACATTCTGACATGTGCGAGTATATGGAAGCAGTAGAAAATGGCGAGGTCACTTATCTATGAGATTTATACAGCGATACAAAAAACCCGAATATATCGGAGTTGGCGATAATGTCAGATTTAAAAATAATGAGTATCAAGTTTTGATAAACTACATCAAAGGCGATCAGGATAGGAAGGGATTTATACCAACAGAAAATTTTACTATCCTGATTAATCATAGAGGTAAAAGAGTAACATGTCATAACTTTAAAGATTTGGAGATCATACCATAATGAAAAGCATTAAAGAAGTTAACTATCTCAAAAAAGAAACATCATTCAAAGATCATGGGTTTATATTCTTTTCCCATATTGAACAGAAACCTATGATATTGTCAACCGATCTTGTGCCACTTATCAAACTGTCACATGCTTCCCCCATTTGTGGGTCGGACGCCACTATAATAAGGACATAAGCAACAAAGATTATTATGAACACACTTTCAAAAACAGACATTTACGGTTATGTAAGTCAGTTATGTGATTCTCTCGAAAGGAACTATAAAGAGTATCGTATCAGAATGCACGAAACAAACTTCACAAGTTTTAAGTCTCAAAACAGAACAGACTTATCAGACTATGCACAGGAGCAACTTCGCAATATCGAAAATGGAACTGAAAAACTTATGAAATTTGCTTGCTACGAGGGTCGCAAGTATTTCAAGGTCGTTCAAAATGATTTCAGAAATGGCGAATATCGTGATGCAAGTGTTCACGCTTTCATTAATAAAGAGACAGGCGAGGTATTCAAACCCGCAGGTTACAACAAACCAGCGAGGGGAGTTCGCTACGATCTTACAAACGAAACTCATAGAAATTTCTTGTTTCAATCCAAAAATGTAGATTGGGCAGGTGGTTATCTTTATATAAGATAATCATCTTTTTCCGTACGTCACGCAAATGAACTTAAATCAATCCGCACCTATACCGCATTTGAGTTTTAACTCTTATGATGAGTTGACCGAACTGTATCAAACAGTTGAGTATATCCCCGAACAAATAGAGGAGGATATTCCCATATATGGAGCATTAAACACAGAGCAGAAAGCACTTATAAACATCATAGGAAGATTAAAAACAATACATGATAACTATATAAAAGAGAACATTTTTTAACATGAGTTGGAACTTAATACAATGGAGTGAGCAAACTTCTAACATAATGGCAACTATGACATATAAGGAACTATTAGAGGAACTTAAGCAACTAAATGAAGAGCAACTTAATAAAAACGTTGCAATATATGATGAACATTTAGATGCGAAGTGTTTAGCACATAATAAGTTAATTTTCTTTGATAACAACCGATTTCCCTATATTAAGATATGAAACCAGACTTTAAAAAAGGAGATTACTACCAGAGCAAAAACGATATAGGATTTATCGATTTTATTTCTAGCGATTATATAACGCTAGTTGTTAGGGAGATACCCAGAGACGAAAAAACCAGAGAAGGAGCAGTTAATAAAATGATTCAAGTGAAGGTTTTGATATTCCCAACAGAGTGGGCGAATATGATAAAGTTAGACAAACCAAATAGGCATTCCAGGAAGAGCAATAAAAACTCATTAACTTATGATGATTGGGCATAATAAGACATGCGGAGACATAACCATTATATCATGAATAAGGATTTTACTGTTGTATGGGTAGCAGTTAAAGAACTGGTTTATTTTGAGTGGGATTATATAAGAAGTAAGGGATATTGGAGACTAGCGGAGAATGAGGAAAATATGTAAATAAATCTTAAAGTGTTCTCTATACCTTTTTAAGTGTGGAGGAATCGGAGTCTTAGCACGCAACTTACCGATTGTCAACCCTTTCAGCATATCAACACAATTTTTTGAGAGAGTTGACAGAGTTGGGTTTTTATGGTACACTTAACACTGTAAGGGTTAATAAGAACAACTGTACTACACACACAGCACACCACAGAGAGAGACAGACAGGTGTGTGACAGTTGACAAAGTGGCACACAGTACACACACAGAGAGGTAAGCACACAGTATAATAATAGTATAAACAAACAAAGGACATTTTAAAATGAACTTAACACCAGTATTCTCAAACGGAACAGAAGTAGAAACAGCAGACGCTAGAATTTTCTTTTCCTACCGTACACCAGTTGCTGCTTACATCTTTGGCAGAGGATACGTAAGAACTGAACAGTTTTTCAGCGTCACAACTTCACGACACATAAACAAATGGTTAAAAGATGGTTACACAGATTTACCAGAGTGTGAGACAGTACCACAGGCAGAAATCGAAGCACTTGCCTAGTTGACAAACTTCTCACACGGTGCTATAATAAGAGGGAACAACAACCCTCTTTTTTTATGAGTTAGTCCACAGTCTTAACAATCCCAGTATGAGACCGCCCAGATCGCAGTCGTGGCGCGGGTTCTCGCGGGTCGGTGCGCCCTAAATATAAAACGCTTAAGTCCCTAACCTACAAAGGTACCCGAAAGCGACCTACATATTATTCGTATTATGATTTCCCTAGAAAATAAAAAATTTTCCCAGAAAAAAATGAGACCTCTACCTGCATTTGATCAAGACCTAAGAACATGGGCACTTCAAACCCTTATCTGGAAAGAAGGTCACTTGGATAGTAAGATGTATGCAGTTGCTGATCTCTATATTGGTATAAACAATACCAAAAATACAGAAGTACTATATACACTATGGAATGGATGGAAATCTAACCACCCCGACACTAAATATAAACTATAACATATGTCAAAAAGATTCACCACAAAACTCGACGACGATGATTTTGGTGATCTAGTACTTACAATCCCTTATGAAATATGTGAAGAACTTGGTTGGTATCGCGAAACTGAACTAGAATATGATATAATAGATGGAGAGATTACTTTTAAAAAACTAGAAGATGAATGAAGAAGAACTAGTAACTGCTCTTAATACTGTTAATGAGTGTTTAAGAGTTATAGGCGAAAGAATACAAATATTGGAGGAATATGTCTCTGATATGCCTTTACATGTTCATGATAAGTTACTTTATAAACCGACTAAGCATGAAAACTACTTAAATATTAAGGAAAACTTCGATCACCTTTATGAAAGGTTAGAAAAACTCGAAAATGGGATGTAAAAGAAAAGATTACTTAGGTAATATCATTACCGATCCTTGTGATGATGCTGATGCATGTCTAAACTACGAACCTCTTCCTAGTGATAGGAGGATTAGTCTGACATACAGGGAGTATCCTCAGGATGTTATACGTCAAGTTGATGCAAATGTACCGAATCGTACTGGTCAGGCAATCATGTACGATAGTGTTCGTGTGTGTTTAACTCAGGGACAGGCAGCATTTGGTCAATCTGGGTTTGTAACTCCTTCAAGTGGTGCAAACTGTGGTAGAGTTACTCGTACTGCGACTTGTTACCCCCAATGTCAGAATGGTGCAAAGATAATATATGACTATTTTCCTTCTCAACTATCCTTTGATATACAAGCAAGTGATACTTGGTTTGCTTATTTGTATGATACAAGCAATAATGCAGGTATTATAGGGACTCCTGCATTCTGGTTAGAGAATGAAGATAGGACAGATAACACTGATCCTGCCAATCCAGTTACTTTTAGTAATACTAACTGCTTTACTTGCAGCAATTTTACCTGTACCCCCGCTTCCACAGGTTGTTCTTATACTGTTGAAAGTGATATTGATTACACTGGCGACCCCGATTGCCCACATCCAACCTTATTTGGTATTGGTACGAACAGTAATAAGATAGTATTTGAGTATGATACACTGTCTAGTACCATCCCTAACGGTGTTTTAGACCTTTCTGCGTCTTATGATGGGATAACATATAGCGATGCATGGAATGAAGGAGAGGGTATTGGTATCGTTTACGACTCTACACAGAATACTTGGCAAGCAGGAGACGAGGCAGCAGGTACTTTTAACATCTATGAGTTGAACTCTGGGTCAAAACAGGGTCTAAAGTTGAATGTAAAGATCGAACCGATCATCGACGAGTCGGGATCCACAGTAGCATTCACTGGAACGAGGTGGCAAATACAGGAAATCATGAATCCTGGTACAAATTATGCTGTCGACGACGTTTTTCAACTTACCCACGCTCATACACACCCCGACAACACGACAACCACGTTCACACTGAACATCAAAATCACAAGTGTAGGACCTGTCGCAGGTCAATCAGGCACAATTTCTGATGTTTTACGAAAAGGAGACACTCTAAATGGTCATCAAATCACTCAAGTAGTGCACGGACCGTCTATTGATAGTGATTATGATACTTCAAAGGGTCTTTTCCCTTACCATTTTGCTTATTTGGACGGAAATGGAAGTAGTTTTACCAAAGATACACAATATACAAGCAACAGAGCACACCAAGTTACAGTAAGAGCAGGTAAAGGAATCGTTGATAGAGGATTTTTTGGTGGATTATACGAGTTTAGTGAAAAATCAGTTCAATATACTATAGGAACCGTTGATAGAAATGCTCCTGACATCTATAATACGTTAACTCAACCATCTACTACCGTAACGATAACTAATGGAAGAGTAACTAATGTAACTATTGATACAGATGGCGGAGGTTCTGGGTGGAATACACTTGGAAGAATACCAGAATTGAGTATTACTTCTCCAGTAGGTGCAACTGGAACACCTGCAGAGGTAGAAGGAGAGTTTACTAACGGAGTTTTGACGTCTGTTACAGTCATAAATGGCGGTAGCGGGTACTCTAGCACAAATCCGCCACAGGTTAGTGTCAGAAATATCCATAAAGTGCTCAATTCCGTAGCACCAAACGCTGCATTTAACGAAAACCGCGAGTCAAGGACTCTAGAAGTGCTCGATGCGTTCCCAAATATCGGAGATGCGTTCCCAACTTACACTGCAGAAGACCAAAAACGCGATAGAGACGCACTAATCGCAAATTCTCAGTTCCCTCCTTCACAAAGAGCGTATGAAAACACTGCGGACAGCGTACAATTCAAAACAGACCCCAATAATAAGCGAATCCACAACCTTCCACAGTCGGCATTTAACTCTGAGGACTTAGAACCTTACAAAAATGCCATGATAAACAAAGAAAACTACTCAAAAATCACAGAATACGATTTTGGGACATCTAATGAGGCAAGAGAGTTCAAAAATATGCTAATTAAGTCGCAAAAAGACGCAAATGACAATATTAATGCATATATGAACAGAATTACACAAGATGAACCAAATATTGCTAGGTATGATGAGTCATATATTGAAACTGTGCAAGGACCTTTCTCAGAGTTACCATATGCGTCTCAATATACTAAATACTTTTTAAGGCAGTTTCGTCCTGATCCTAGAATTGATACTAGTATCACTGTGAATCTTAGTGTTAATGTAGCACAAGAAGGAACGAGTCATTTTAGTTGCCCACAACCTCCCGCATCAACTAGACTTGGATCACAATTTAGTTTTCTTAATGGACCTTCTGGTCCAGGATGTCAAAATTGGTCAGCATCGGGAAGTATGCTTATGTTGAATGATTTCACTCAATCAGCACAAACTTTGGCAAAAGCAACTGCTGCGTATGGTAATCCTTATCAAGTAACGTAATGGCAAGCGGACATCAAGCGTGTGCACTCTTTACAGGAACGTGTAGCGGACACGGAAGAGGTAATGGTGTGACTTGGCAACCTGGTCCAGGTGGCGGATTTGTTAGTCCTTGTCCACATGCATCACTTGCACCAACAATTTCACATAGAAGAGTTCCATTTGTTAATAGTTTTGCAACATGGCCACCTCATCCTCAAAGACCTAGGAATCCTCAATCAGGTGGGAACGATCCTTTTAACAGAACTGTAATAGTAAATGACTTAGTACCCATTATTGATCAAGATGACTTAATAACTCATCCTACTCGAACGAGATTTACTACAATATCAATAGGATTCAAATGTTTGACTGTTAGATCGACTCCTGCATGGCATTGTACAACTGGTGTAGGTGGAAATGGTCGTGAACCCTCTGTTGGACATAATAGAAGATTATTTGCAACGTGTAAAACAGTTTTTATAGAAGGTAAAAGAGCAGGTAGGTTTGCAGACCCGTTTGGAAATAATACTGTACCATTTGATTGCCTTAGCGTTGTATCTGGATCAAGTCCTAATGTTTTTATCGGAAGTTGAATAAATAGATTTAGGATCGGAGTAACTATGGTCGTAAAAGTAGACAAAAGCGAAGAGTTTGTCAAAAGTGGCAAAGTCTTGATAAGTGAGTATCCTACCAAAAAGGAAAAGGATGTAAAACCACTTAGCAAATGGCGTTAAAAGACATTGATGGTTCAGATTTTAAGCGTTCTCGTAGATTCGAGGATGTAAATATCTCATTGCCTAGAAATCCATTTACAAAAGACATATATGGTGTCTCAAATGAGAATGCAATCAAACAATCCATCAAAAATCTTGTTTTAACCGTTCCAGGCGAGAAACCTTTTCAACCTTTAGTAGGTTCTAGAGTAAATGAGTTACTTTTTGAACCACTAGACCCATTTATTGCTGATTCTATCAAGGATGAGATAATAAATACCATCAAACAGCATGAACCAAGAGTAGACCTGACTGAAGTGACTGTTTTGCCTGTCTATGAGCGAAACCAAATTAATGTATCTGTTGAATATAGGATTGTCGGATTACCCATAGTTGAGAATATCACATTTGTCTTACAGAGACCTGAGTAATGCAACCAAACAACTTAACAGCACTAGACTTTGAAGATGTCAAAGCAAGTATCAAAGCATATCTAAGAACTCGAAGCGAGTTTACTGATTATGACTTTGATGGATCAGCATTGTCATATATGATCGACATGTTGGCATATAATACTTACTATACAGCATTCAACGCTAACATGTCGTTGAACGAGGCATTCTTACCGTCTTCTACTGTTAGAGATAACGTTATTAATATTGCAAAGTTAATGAACTACACTCCTAAGAGTGTAACTGCAGCGAGAGCATCATTAAAAATTGATATACAGACAACTCAAGCAAATGGAGTGTATCCTAGCACTGTTACTATAAGAAAAGGTCCAGTTGCGACAGGTGGTAACTATGTTTGGAACATTTTAAGAGACACTACTGTAGAAGTTAGTCCAACAACAGGTATTGGAACTTTCCCAGACCTTTGTGTGTATGAAGGATCACTTGTTACCTTTTCATACATTGTAAATACATTCGCAAATCAGACATATACCATTCCTTCCGCAGAAGCAGACATCAATACACTTAATGTTAGTGTAAGAGCAAACGAAACAGCAACAGCAGCAGATATCTACAACAGAGTTGACACTGTAACTAATCTAGCATCGACTACAAGGGCATTCTTCCTTTCAGAAGGTGAAGATATGCGTTTTAACGTTAGATTTGGTGATGACAGTGTTGGAAGAGCATTAAAAGACGGAGAAGTCGTAGTTTTAGAATATTTGGTAACTTCTGGTGCTGCAGCAAACGAAGTAAAGTCATTTAACTTCATTGGATCAATAATTGACTCATTAGGACAATCATATACAGCATCAGCAACTACTTTAACAGTAAATCACCGTGCACAACTTGGTAGTGCTGCAGAAAGTATAGAATCGATCAAATATAACGCACCAAGATTCTATTCCTCACAATATAGAGCAGTTACTGCTCAAGACTATGCTTTGATCACTCAAAGGATCTATAGTAACGCAGATTCTGTTGTTGCTTATGGTGGAGATAGTTTAAACCCTCCAGTTTACGGTAAAGTGTATATTGCAATCAAAACAAAGACTGGATCTCTTCTAAATGACGCTACAAAGAAAGAAATATCAGCAGACCTTAGGAAATACTCCATGGCATCGATTGACCCTGTTGTAGTCGATCCTGATAACGTCTACATCTACACAAAAGTGTTTGCGTTATACGATACTGGTGCAGGATCTTCATCATCTCAGATTAAAACCAATATTCAGAATGCAATAGGACAATGGGCAAGTCAAACACAAATAAACAACTTCAACTCGACATTTAGAGGTCAAGCATACGAGAAAGCAATCACACTAGCAGATAATGCTATTTCTGACGTTTCTGTTCAAACAACTATTCTAAAATACATCAATCCTAACAGTAATCAAACTAATACCTATTGTATTAGCACTGGAGGAGAGTTATATAACTCTGCACCTAGTCAGGACGGTAATGAAGCATCTGGTTGTACAAAAGAACCAGTTATCTTGTCTGGTACGTTTAGAACTGCAGATAGACCTGGTGTAGATCAACAGTTTGAGGATGATGGTTACGGAAACTTAAAAACTTTCTATAATACAGGTAATAAGAAGGTATATACTAATAGTACAGCAGGTACAGTAAACTACATGACAGGTGAAGTCTGTTTTGGACCTATTAACATTATTAGTACAGGAACAAGCGTTCCATCATCAGCAGCAGTTAGTATTGTTGATAGTGTAACTGGTGCAGGAAGTGTTATTGATCCAACTCTTCTTCCAGGTGCAACAAATGCTTCTGATTTACAGATTCCAGTTATAATGATTCCTGCTAACAGTGGCACCATTCCTGCCTCAACACCAGGAACAATTATTAATATTATAAGTCCTGAGGTAACAGTATCACCGATTGGTACTACGCCACCTCCAACTATCCCTCTAAATAGTTTGACACCAACAACATTCGATAGTACACCGTCCGTAGTGGAAGTTGCACCGATTGATAATAGTGGTGGTCTAAACACATCAGTCTGCTTCTCGTAACTGTAAATGAACATTAATAAGGTTTCTCAGTCGATTGTTTCACAATCACCCGATTTTATTGGGTCAGAATACCCCCTGTTCAATAAATTTATTGAATACTATTATAAGTCACAAGAAAAAACTGGTTTAGGACAAAATATACTTAATAACTTCCTTCAGTATCTTGATATTGATAAACTTGATATTGGAATACTTGATGGACAAACAACAGTTGTGGAATCTGTCTCCGCAACAGACGATAAGATTGTAGTAGAGAACGTAGGTCCTTTCTTAGAAAAGAATGGATCTATTCTCATAGGCGATGAAGTTATATTTTACGAAGACATTGAAGCAGCACCATCTATATCTCTTACTCCAGGTATATCATATGAGCAGGTAAAACTAAAATGGACAACACTTGCTAACTTTATAAACGATTTTGATGGAGTTAAAACACAGTTCCCGCTTACTTCTCAAGATAGTCCCGTAGCACCTCCAAGTGCTCAACACCTGATCGTATCATTATACGGAAAAATATTAATACCTAATACAGATTATACGGTATCTGGTAACAAGATTGTATTTACTACCGCGCCAAGAACTAAGTTACCTGCAGACGGTGCGGAAACAACGTACGTTTATTTCCTTAGTGGTTTCATTGAGAGTACAATTTACGCATTAGATAACTTATCTGGCGCATTTGGTGATGGGAAGAAACAGTTTACCATAACTCGTAACGGAGAATCTTACGAACCCATTAATGAAGAGTATTTGAATGTAATATACGACAATAGACTACTAGTACCAAAGGTAGACTATTTTGTAGATAAAAATCAGTTCATATTTAAAACAGCACCTCTAAACGGACGTTTCTTATCAATACACTCTATAGAAGCACCTATACCTTCATTTGGTAATGGTGCGGTTGGGTTTGCTCGTGTGAGTGATACAGGAAATCTTACAAGTATATCATCTAGTGCTATTGGTTCTGGATATCGTTTTGAGTATCCTCCACAGGTCGCTATTAACTCAGAGGTAGGTTCTGGTGCTGCTGCTACCGCACTTGTTAATGGTTTGAAATCAATCACTCTACTAACAGGAGGAAAGGGTTACAGTACATCTAACCCTCCTGTCGTACAAGTACAATCACCAACTAAATCAGGATCCACTCAAGCAACGATTACCGCGACTGTTGCTAACGGTGCAGTTACGGAACTCAATATTACTAACTCTGGTTCTGGATATACATTTACACCTAGAATTACTTTTGTTCAACCAGGTGGAGCAAAACTAGGAACTCCTGTAGTTAGCAACGAACAAATCGCTTCTATACCTGTTACTGATGGTGGTTTTGGATATACTACCGCACCTACAGTGTATATTGACGAACCAACAGGTACAAATCCAATCAGAGCAGCATTACAAGCAAATTTATCTACGGAAGGTAAAGTTACTAGCATTACCGTATTGAATGCGGGACAAGGATATACTACCACACCTAGAGTTGCCATAGTTGATCCTGTAGGTGCACAAGTCTTAGAAACAGTTGTTGACGGAGATGGACGTGTTATAAGAGTTGATTTACTTAATGGTGGTAGTGGATTCGATGATGTACCTTCAGTATACATCGTAGACAATAGAACTAACGGTGGAACTGGTGCTGCTGCTGTTGCATCTATTTTCAATGGTCAAATAACTGATATTAACATAAGTGCATTTGGTAGCGGATATTCTGCTGCTAATCCTCCTGAGATTGTAATACAATCTCCACCTCAAGCAAAAGCATCTGCTGAAATCGGTCTTAATGAAGTTACTGGTTTTGCTGTTACTGAAAATGGATCAGGATACAGAAAAGCAGCGTTTACTGGATGTGCCAGAGCAGCATCTGGTATTACATCATACACGGAAGATGGAAACGCAGTATTTACAAAAGATACTACTGCTGCAGCAGCGTCAATAGGTGCTACTGTAAAATGTCTTGACGCATTGTTTGTAAAACGACTATTAGACAAATATACAGAACAATTCTTACCTGATGTTCCAGAACTCGACTATTCTAAGATTGATGTAAGAACATCTATTAAAACTGTAAAAGATTTTTATTCATCTAAGGGTACATCTTTCAGTATCGCATATTTGTTTAAACTATTATATGGTGAGAGTGTCTCAGTTACATATCCAAAAGATCAAATCATCAAACCATCTGCTGCAACTTGGTCTATTGATACTATTCTTAGAGCAACTAAAGTTTCTGGAGATGCTGTTAATATAAGAGATGGATTGATTACACAGGACGCAGATATTGCTGATCCTAATGTTCAAGCAGCAAGTGCGTTAGTTGAAAACTATATTTCAATCAAAACATCAGATGTAGAGATATTTGAACTTGTTTTATCGGAAGAGACTATTACTGGCACGTTTACCGTACCTTATAAGACAAAACTTGCTGAACCTCTCAATACAACCGACTCAATCATTACGGTTGACTCTACTGTAGGATGGCCAGAAAGAAACGGTGAGTTTGTTATAGGTTCGGGTTCTAGGACAGAACTTGTGCAATATAAGGAAAAATCACTCAACCAGTTTATTGAATGTACACGTTCAGCAAATGGTGTTGTAGAAGATTGGGATTCTGCTACTCAGGTATCATCTAACTTTACTGTATTCATCAATAAAGGAACACTACAAGAAGTAGTGATGAACATAGTAGGTATAGTTGATGCACAGCAAACAACACTAACTGATACTGGTTCTTACTACCTACCAGGTGACAAACTAACAGTTTCTAAATTAGGTGGTAGTAGTCTTGATCCTCATTTGACTACATGGTTATACAACGTTAAAAAATTAATATCAGTTACAGAAATAACATTTGGTGGTGTTAATAATCAGTTCGCTACAGTAACTTGTGCAAATAATCATGGATTACTTGTTGGAGATCAGGTTACAATCTATGGTGCTAACCCAATCATCTATAATGGTACATTCTTAGTTACATCTAGAGATACAAATACCATATTCCAATATCAACTACCTCAACCTGCAACTGTAACTCCTCAGGGTAATATTCTTGTATCTGTTGACTTAAACAAAGGTAAGTCTGATAGCACTGCAGTATTCAATGCAATAGGACCATATACAACTAACGTACAAAACTCATTCTTCAATACACAGTATGCATATCTAGCATCTACTGGTATACCTAACTATAAGATTGGTCCGTTTCCTGGTTCTGCTCTTTTACCAGGTAACCAACGTAAGTTAAATCGTTTCCCTATAGTTTCTACAACTATATCAACTAAAAACTCTATAAATCCTGGACCTATTGGTACATGGGTAAATGGTGTATCAATCTGGTCATATAAGTCAACTAAAAAGAAAACATTTGGTGCTATTACCAGTGTTAGTATAGCAAATGCAGGATCCGACTATGATGCTGCATCTCCTCCTGTTTTGACTATCTCAGGTGGTGGAGGAACAGGTGCGACTGCTAGTGTTACTGTTAATGGTTCTGTTAGTGAAATTACAGTTACTAATGGTGGTTCTGGTTTTATTGCATCTCCTCTAGTATCAATCGTTGGCGGTGGGGGTTCTGGTGCTGCTGCAACTGCTATTATAACAAAAGGTGTTGTATCTAGAATTCTTATTAACTCTGGTGGTACTGGATATACTTCACAACCATCTATCACTATTGTTGGTGGCGGTGGTACTGGTGCAGAAGCAACTGCATCTGTTCGTGGTCCTATTCAAGCAGTCACCGTGGGATCAGGAGGACAATCTTACACATCCACACCTAGTGTTACACTTAGTTCTGGTAGTGGTGCTGTTGCACAGGCTATAGTCAACAACGGTAGAATCATATCTATTGCGATTATATCTGCTGGTTCTGGATATACAACTGCACCTGAGATTACCATACAAGGTGAAGGTTTTGGTGCGGTTGCTAGAGCAACTATAGACACTGATGGAGAAAACGCAGGTAGAGTTACTAGTATTACTATTGTAAACAGAGGTATTAGTTATGTACAGGGAACTACTCTAATCAATTTAAACTCAGTTGGTCAAAATGCTTCATTTACTGCTAATGTATTCCAATGGACTTATAACTTACAAAAATCAACAACATTTGATGGTGCTAAAGGTTCTGTATTTGAAGGATATAATAATCAGTATGGTGGTGAATATGCACACTTAAGTAATCCTCAAACACTTAGATATATTCTTGGTGATAACTTATTTGAAAATACAGCAGGTTTAATAAAAGAAAAGGAAGATGGATTGCAACACTCTCCTATTGTAGGTTGGGCATTTGATGGTAACCCAATATACGGTCCTTATGCATATTCAGATCCTACTGATCAATCATCTTCTATAGCAAAACTCAATACATCATATAGACTTAGAACTAATCTAGTATATGATGTAGATTCTAATCCAAATCCTGTTAGAGTAGCAGGACCTTTACTAACTGAAGAGGTAGCAGGTAACTTTGTAGAAGACTATGAATATGTTTTTGGTCTAGGTGCACTTGATCAATATAATGGTAGATTCTGTAAAACACCTGAGTATCCTGATGGTAGATATTGTTACTTTGTTACTATAGATTCTACAGAAGATGGTAATCCACTATTTCCTTATGTACTAGGACCTGATTTTAACTCTGTTGTAGATACTTGGAACTTGAGTGCAGATGCTATTCAGCAAAATATTCCTACTGGTGTTGTTAGATATCGTGATCCCTATGAGAATGTTGATATTGACGTTGAGAGGGCACCAAATGCCTCTACAAACGCTATAACTCTAGAAAATGGTGATGTACTACTATTTGAAGTAGAAGATGAAGATAGAAGTGGTGTTATTGAACAAGCAGAGATTGATGACCCAGATCAAGTTTTTGAAGAGTCTCCATTACAGTTATTTGATTACTTCCCAACTGTTAAGTTAGATTCTAAGGTTGATATTGAAGTTGAGACTACAACTAAGTTTGAGGATGCTTCTGTAACTGGATTTACGGTTGAAAATCCAGGTATAAACTATCAGGTCAATGATAGATTGATGTTTGATAATACTGATACCGATGGTAGTGGTGTTTCTGCTCGTGTTTCTAGAATTGCAGGTGAGACAGTAGAAGCATATGGTTTTGAGAATATAAGTGGTAATAACTTTGGTAAACTTACCACAGTCAATCCTCACAACCTACAACCAGGTGACAGCGTATTTGTTGACTATACTCCTGTCATGGCAAACACTAATAAAACATATGTTGTCAGGCAGTTCAAAGGTATTGAAGAGATAGTAATAAATCAGACTGGATCTGGATATAATACAGATATTCCTCCAACTATTATCATTGATGGTAATGGTACTGGTGGTGAGTTGGAAGCAGTTGTAACATCAGTTGGATCTATTGAAAACGTTAATATTATAAACTCAGGTTGGGGATATACAAGTAATCCTAGAGTTATCCTTTCACACCCACAGGTATTCAAAAAAGCAGATTACTATATTGCTAAGTTCAGTAATGCACAGTATGTAAAAGTAAATGATGTTTATGTAAACTCTGATAAAGAAGTTTATCTCTGTGGAAAAACTAAAGATTCATCAGGTAATGCTGTTGCATTCCTAACAAAACTATCTGCGTCTGGTGTTAAGGAATGGGATAAAACTTTAGAACTAGTATCTGGTCAAGAAGAGTCTGAGTTTATCAGATTATTTGTTGACGGTCATGATATATGGGTCGTTGGTGAAAATAAACCAAACAGTTCTATTCTTTCACAATATAATCCAGACATTGTGCTTGCTAAGTATGTTGAGGCATCAAATGGTCTAAGTGCTACTTTATCCTTCCAAAAAGGATATGCAGGTATATCTGGTTCAACTCGTGCTGATCATATTACATGTATTAAGAAATATTCTGATACTAGATTTATTATTGGTGGTTTTACCAATACTAACTCAGGAGCACCTTATGATGCTTTTGTTGCTTCTATTGACACTAATGGTAACTTTGCAATCAAGAGAAAACTTGCTTCTCCTAATAAATCTGAAAAAATTACTGATCTTCTAATCAATGGAAATGATGTATATGCTTCTTTAGAAGTTGCAGCAAATAATTCTGCTACTGATATTGATGTTGCAGTTGCTAAGATTACTTTTGGTACAACTGCTATTACTATAGACTGGATTAACCAGTATGCAAATAGTCTGTACTCTATGTTAAACTCAAGTATTTCGATTGATGAGTTTAATGAAATCTATATTACTTGTGGTCTAAGATCTAAAGCAGATAACACAACTAGAGATAGTTGGTGGATTGGTAAGATAGACACTACAGGTGCTCTTATTTGGAACTACAGATATGTCGCTCCAGGTAGAGAACTCACTATGGCAGCAACATCTGCTATTGACATTTTTGGTGATTTAAACGTAGCATTTACAAGAATAGACAATACAAACACATTAACAACTATTGATACAGTTAAGATTGGTTATGATGGTAAAATTAAAAATCATACAACAAATCAATCTACTGCAAATAAGATTGAAGGACTTACTGTTCATTCTATAGATGTTGACAACTCTGGTGATGTTCATGCTGTAGGTCAGACTCAGTGGAACAGAAATGAGTTCTTGTTCCCATTTACTGCAGGTTCAACTGCTGATACTACTACCGCATATACATTAACATCTACATCAACTAGTAACTCTATTACATATGCAGATAACGTTGCTAAGATCAATGGATATCAAACAGGACAAACATCTTGGACACAAGCAAATCTTCAGATTACTTCTGCTCAACTAGGTACTAAACTTGATAGTGATTTCACTATCGAGATGATGATATACAAAGATTCTACTGTAACTTCTGTATCACCTACACAACAAACATTGATTGCTATTGGTGATGCTGAGGTAGCAACTGGTGGTCTTTGGTTATACTATGATATATCAGGAGGTAAACTAGAACTTGCTATAACAAATAGTTCTACTAAACTTAACTCTGCATCTGGAGCAGCACAATCTGCATTAAGTAACATGTATGCTGATAATACATGGCAATGGATTGGATTGAAAAGAGAAGGAAATGTATATACTGTTTTTGTTAATGGTATACAAGTTATACAGAGCACTATTGCAGGTACAAGTTTAGGTAGTAAAGATCTTTATATCGGACAGATTCCTGGTAGAAATGGTACAATAGGAAACTTTAGAGCAAATGAACAAGGACAGTTCTTTGTTGATAATCTAAGATTAAGAAATAGAGCAGTTACACCAACTGTACCGAGTGATGTTAGTGCGTTACCTACAGTAGGTGCATTTGGATTTGCATATAGTTGGACTGATACCGCATGGTTTACTACTAATAATAATCGTTATGATCTTATTGATTTTGAAGGATTTGCACTAAAATCTGATAAAAATGCAGATGCATCAAGACTTGGTGCTATCACTACAGGAACTAATACTGGTATAGGATTTTCTAGAACTGCAGTTAGTCCTGTAACTGGTAGTACACTCACAATACAAAATACTGGTTATACCTTATCTGAAGCAGGATTCCAATCAT
>NTLX01000002.1_pt1 | contig 68964 bp, 107 predicted proteins | sample 1251771 | NCBI WGS metagenome assembly NTLX01 (sample SAMN07250028, study PRJNA358725) | marine metagenome | isolation source: viruses from ocean water | place: Pacific Ocean: North Pacific Subtropical Gyre | collected 2015
ACAAGAAAAATAGTACTATCTACGATTTGCTTGAAAAAGTTCAGGAAACATCGCATCGGACTTGTGGTAATAATACCGCTTCGTATATAGTATTTTACCACAAATATGCTTGCAAATCAAACGACTTACTTATTTCTTATACATAAGAATACCACAAAAGGCGGTAAGTAACAATGAATAATGAAGGCATACTACAAATTGGGCTTAATGAAGCTAAGCTTGAATATGAAAAATGTTGCAAGAAAAAAGCTGATTTAGAAGCCGAAATTAAATCCATAGAAGGTGAAATATCGTATTTGAACAATATTTTGTCTTTAAGTGGTGTTACAAAATACAATTTTATTAAAAAGCTAGATGGTGCTTTTGCTAATAATTCTACTGATAGCAATGCTGAACACTTGGATAAAAGTACAGATGATGAGATTGACACATTGTAAACTTATTTTGAAAATTAATAAACAATAATATCTTCAGTTTCTATTTCGTTAAGATTATTAAATAATTTAACTTGAAGTTGACCAGCCTCTTTAACTTTAAACCCCATTTTTTTTAACTTTTTACTAAGTTTAATTTTATTTCTTTTATTAATATCAATTTTACCGATACGTAAAGGCTTTGTAAGGTTAGAAACATCTTCAGGATTAGGTAAATTATTTTTAGTGGACTTAGGTACTATATAAACATTATAAGTATCACGAAATGAAGGTAATCTAATTTCAGCAGTACCAGTTTCTAGATAACCAATAGCGGTAAGGTATCCATCCTTGTAACTACTTGGGTTAAAGTTTTCAATAGCAGGTATATTCTGTCTATTACTCATGAACAGCAAATCAGCACCATTGTATTCAGCTAAATTATCGTTAGTTAAAGTGAAAAAATCATAACGCTTATCAACATAATGATAAAAATAGAACTTATCAGAAAAATTCATTTCATCAAAATGTAAGTATGGTCTAGCTCCATAACTCATGACTTGATCAACAGCAAGTAATTTATTTTGATTGTTTAGCACCCACTTTTTTTTCTTTTTAGTTAAGCGGTAAGTACTTTTAGGACTTTCATGCCCTAACCCTAAACTATGTCCAAGTTCATGAACTAAAACCCCTACATTTTCAGGCGTAACAATTAATGGGACTAAAGAATATCTTACATTTCCATCTTGATACGCAATTGTTCCACTTGAATAATAAGCACCACAATTACAAAAACTAAAATCATCATTATTAAAGTTAACAACGACTAAATTATTACGCACTCTTGTAAAGCGATCGACTTCTCTAATATTTACATTAGTAATTGCATAATATTTCTTAACTTCAGTTTCAATTGTTTTTTGAAACTCTTTACTAAAACTCTCGTCAATAACTAAACCACTGATATCAACATCTGCTCTATAAAAATACTGCCCCCTATCCCACCAAAGCAAATTCTCTGCACTTACTTGATTAAAACCAATAAATAAAAGACATAAAATTAATAACGATCTGTACATCGGTATTTCCCCGACATAAATATAACATATAAAAGTTAAGGGATTATAAAACCAAATAATTATCGAAATATTCTTGATAAATACAAATTTTAGATTTAGGTTTTTCCATTAATAAATCAGTTTCAATCTTACGTCTCTTAACTAAACCTTTGTTACCGTTATTAGTATATTTACGCATAACCCAGCTAGCGGCAGGCTTCTTACCTTCAGCAACTAATAAAACTGATTTCTTGCAAGCACCTAAACCTACGTTATAACAAAAACTAACTAAAGCATTATGCTCATTCTCATTTAAGTAAGGTGCATGCTTTTTAACGAATTTAGATCTTTTAGCAACATCTTTTTCTAAACGTTTCTTAGCTTCACTTTCTGACACTTTCTCTTGTGCATAACTAGCTTGAGTGCCATAGCCATTAGTCCATTGAGAATGATCCCAGTAAGCTACAGGATGAAAGCCTTCAAATGAGATTATTAATGCTAATAGTGTTTTAGTTATCATTTGATTGCCCAGCAGACTCCTTATCACTATCTAAAATAGGTCTAAAAAACTTTTCATAATCTTCTAAAACTTCAACCAACTTATTATGCGCTTCAACCAACTTATTATAATCACGACCATATACATATCTACGTTCATTATCTATTTTGTCTATTTTATTTATTTTCATTTTCTTGCTCCAATAACTTACTCACTCTTTCTATCTCTTCAGGAGAATGCTTTACACCACAAGTATTCAACGTTAAATAAAACTGTAATATCTCCCTACGTGTTTTAAAAGTAAATACTTGATAGCTAACCTTTAAACTTCTTTTAATTAATTTCCAATCCTCAAAATTCTTAAAATAGTAACCAAAGGCTTTAAGTTCATTATTAATAAACTTTTGTAAAGCAGTGATTCTCTGAAGTCCATCCAAGCATACTGTTTTTGAAACTTCAGTCCAGTCATTCCATTGAGGGTTATTAAAACAAAAAGTACTAGCCGTTCTACCACCTTTTAATAAATACTCAATATAACCTACTTGATCTCTTTCTGACCAAACATGCCCTCTTTGAAAATCAGGATTTAAATCAAGGTTATCTTCTTTTAGCCATTGAGGTATTAATTTAGTGCAAAAATAATAAGCCTCAGAATCATAATGAAACCTAGCTGTTGGTATTTTTTCTATGTCTTGATACTTAACCATAAACTACTCTAACTCCTTCTTTTCCTATAAAATCTTTAGCCTGCTTACCCATAAAAGCCTCTGACGGTTTATATTTAATAGGTTTACCTGAATAATCTTTAATTACTATGTATTTTATTTGCATAATTTAAAATTTAGTGATCACTTGCTAATACTTGCAATTTTGTAAATTCACTAACTAAGTGACCACTAAAACTTGTTTTTTAAAACTTATCTCCAAAATCGCCAAGTTTGATCATAAACATCCTTAGCATGAGTATCATTTTCTAGTAAATAGCTAATTAACCGATCTATATCTTTAATTTTCTGCTTAAGTAAAGCTCGTTTTTCTAACTTCATAGGATGTCGTAAACACCATGGATGCCTCAAACGACCAGATAACTTTGAAATATTCTCGTAAGTTATACCCATGTCCAAAGCAAACTGATAACTATGTTGAAGTTGGTGTAAATCATCTACTAAATCTGCTGCACTGAAAAATCTAGGCATATTAACTAACCCCCTCAATAACTTTCATAAATATATTCTTACGAACATGCTCGACTAAGCTATCACAGTTACAAATATAAAATTCAGTTAAATCAAAATTAGTAGCTTCAATTTCAAAATCTTCTACTGGAGACTGACTATTCAAAGAATCTACTAAATTACTACCATCAGGGGAAACATGAAAGCCAATCATGTGATCATCAACAATAAAGTCTATACATAAACCTACAGAGTTTTGATTAAATATTACTTTATTCACTCCCAAACTCCTTTATCTTACAGTCATGATAAGCAGAAACTGATAAAAAACTCATGCTGTTAGGTAATTGAAACCATGCCGTAGGAACTTGAACTTCAACAATATAACAATTTTTCTTACGATATAAAGGTGCATCATTAATTTCAGCTACAGTTCTATAAGGAATACCACCTTTACCAGTATATTTATATTTAACCCTTTCACCATCTGGAGTGCAAACTAAATAAGTCCTATTCTTCTTTAACCAACTAAACTTCTTTTCAAACTTTTGCTTTTCTTTTTCACGCATAACAGAACCAATTACACGACCCTTACAAAGTTTTTCATCGTTATTATAATATTCCATAAGATATGGGCTTTGATTAATCCAAACCTCTGATTCCTTAAGTTTAAAAAGAGTTCCTTTTTTTTTAGATAATTCCTGTAAATATTTTTCTAAAATCACTTTTTCTTTTTTATTAAGTAAATCAATTCGATCTACTTTTTCAATATCAATCATTAGAAAAACTTCCCAGCATTAAACTTAAACTCTAAACCTAAATCATACTTATGACACATTACACTCAAAGTGTGACGATTCTTAAAATATGCTTTTGGATTATCTAATATTATTTGACCGTATTCGATATTAAATATATCTTTACCAATCTTAAACTTTTTATTTAATAAATTAACCACTTACAGACTCCTTTTTATTAAGTAAAGAATCTATAACTTCAGATACTGAAATACCTTGTTCATGCGCTAATATCTGCAATACACCTATATTAAATTGTTTTAAATTTAAACCTTCTAAGTTCATAATTTAATTACCTCCAATATAATTATACCACCAGCAAAAATAAATTAACAACTTTTATTTACAAAAATGTAATTTCTGATATTATGTAATTAGGGGTATCCAACCTTATTTGATATCTTGAAATACGCACAACGAATAGGCATTGGAGATACAGACCATGCCTATTTTTTTGTTAAATAGACAAAAAAAAGAAGCCCCAGAGGGCTTCAATACTTGGAGGCAATTAAATCGTTAGATTTACTTGTTTTCACAAGAAGTCTCACGCGACTTAATCACTGATTTCAATATAACATACTCTAACCTAATAAGTCCAACAATTTAGCAGCGGAATGTGAATTTTCTACTAAACCTAAGCCAATTAAAAGATTACTAGCTAACTGCTCATTTAAATTAAGGGTCAACCTAGTATGATCAACTTCAAAGCTCTTTTCCAAGATTGTAGAAAAATCTAACTTCTTAGAAAAACTTAAATGGCGTAAAATTACATGCTTTGAAATATCTTGAGGTAAAACTCTTCTAGCTGTAAATAAATCGTGATCATCATAGTAATAAATGTGATCTTTATATAGTATAGATACATTAGATACAGGAACCTTAAATATAAGCATCTTCATAGCATCAAAGAAACTATTCGGCTTGCTAGTGAACCCTAAAGTAACTACATCAGGGTTATATTTATCCCTATTTGCAATTAAAAAATTATACTTCTTAATAAACAAGAATATATAAACTAAGCAAAATAAAACAATTAATAAATAAGCCTCAATATCACTAATATTCATAATTACCCCCCATTACTAAAATATAAATGACAAGCTAAAGCTTCAACAACAAAATATAAACTTGCTAAAAGTTTTAGCAGCCAATTAGAAGTTTTAATTTTTAAAATTAAATAGCCTAAAAGAAAAAGATACTTAAACCATAAAAAGAAATCAAAGCAAAACCATGCTTGATCTATCGGTAAATTTCTTGCAAAAAAATTAACAAAACTACAGGTTATTAAAACTAATATACAGAAAAAATCAAGTTTAGTGCCATGGTGGTTTGCCTCTTCTATTTCCTCTCTTACGACCTTTTGAGTCTGTAGAGCCACCTTTGCGAGGCTTTCCATATCCTGATTGACTTTCTCTGACATTAAAACTGTTAATTCCTAACATAATTAAATAATACCAGTAAAAGAATTAAGATAACTTAAAAGTGAATGACCACTACTAATATGAAAGTCTAAAAACTTACCTACGTGAAGGAATAGAGAGTTTACAAAGCGTTGATTCAAAGGCTTTTTAGATACAAAATCTTTACTATTCCAGCAATAATAAAGAGTTTTAATGTTAATTCCGTAAATATACTTTTGTACATGCCTCCTAAATAACCAAGGAAAAATAGTACTACCTAATGGGCTGCCAAAAGAATAAAAAGTATTAACATTAATCGCGCTCTTAGCAGTTCCACTTGTCAAAGCAATAATAGTACCTAAGCTATGAGCTAAAATATCAACTTCATAACCTTGAGCGGTTAACTTCTTAACTTCTGAATTAACCGCTCTACAAGCCGCTTTTCTATGTTTCTTCGAGAATAAATATCTAAATGGATCACCAAAAGTATCAACAATACCAATGAAACTAGTAACACCAAAAGTAAACTTTTCAAATAAACCATCTAAAGCCTTTTCGGTCTTAGCAGTTACCCATTTATCATAATCATCTAAAAGGAAATCACTTTCAAGTAAAGAATCCTCAATATAGTTGTTCTTATTGGATATACCTTGAACTAAAACTAGTGCTTTCTTTTTCATAATTATTAAAAAAGTTTATGCCGTGTCACCACATAAACTAAATTCACTAGCTGTATAACCCTTAAGTGAAACACAAGCATATTGACCAGCTAAAGAAGAGTGTCCCTGTCTATTATTGACAGTAATACCACCATCACCAGCAACAGAAACAGTTCCAGCTCCTAACTGGATCAAATCGCATTTAAAACCAGTACCTAAACCACTTGGAACAGTAACAGTTACAGCAGCAGCATTATCTAAAGTAACTATCTTATTATGATCACTAGTAAGCAATGTATAACTAGTTCCAGTCTGAGCATTAACAGCTAAGCGCTTACCCTGAACTCCAGAACTTAAATCACTCCCCTTAATAAACTTATCAATAGCTTCCCCGTTTTTACGAATAAAAAAACGATCATCATCTCCCAAGAGGGTAGTCTGAGTAATTCCCCCAGTAGCACCTAAATTAGCCATAGCATTATTATACTAAGCTTTTGGAACCAATTAAAGTTATCTTTAAACCAGCACCAGCAATTGTAGAGCCAACCTGATCAATATCTATAGTAATCTCACCATCATCAGCAATATTAGGATCTGTAATAGTAGCTGGAGTTGTAGCACTTTGACTAGTCTTCTCGCCTGCATCAATACTCAACTTATCGCCTAAAACACTTACACCAGCTTCGTTAATATCAATAATCAAATCAGCATCAGTTGGAGCAGTTGTTACACTCGCCCTAACACTCTCTAAAGTAAATAAATGAGGCATTCTAAAAGTAAACTTATTAGTCCCTGTAGTAAGTGGCGTAGTTTCATCTCCAATATCTAAACGAATATACTCACGATTAGCACCAACAAGTAACTCATCAATCCTATCAATAGCAGCCTGGACATCATCACCAGTAACTAAATCCATTTGAGCAGTTCCAACACTTACAGCAGCTGCGCTATTAAGCGTGCCACTTAAAAAATTAGTTATAAAATCATTAACAGTAATTCTTTTGACCTGCTTAGCGCTTTTATCAATAACCATTAATTCATCATTTGCAGAATCATAAGCTAATAACTGAGGTATATCCCCTGCGTATCTTCTTATATTTGGATTACTCGTATTCATAGTTCTATTTTACTCCTTTATCGTTGCGTCACATTCTAGTCGTGTGAAATAACCACTGTTATCGATAATATGATCAGCACGCATCACATACCAACTTTGATTAACTATTTCCCTTCGATAACCTTGAACCTTTATTCGTTGACCACTTTGTAAATTAGGATTCCCTAAAGTGGTTAAAATTAACTTCTCATTACTTCTAGATAAATTTCTAAACTTAGTCCTAGCTTCATTACTAGCTATAGAGCCATTATCATAAGTCAAAGGTAAAACTAAAACATTATTACCTTCAGAACCAACTAAAACCTCAGCAACATCATCACCAGATTTATAATTAGCCTTAACCCCACTATAATTAACTAATTCGCTCACATTATAAGAAATATCAACTATATCACTATCTGACTTTGCATTAAATTTTAGAACTTGCTGATTAGCTACATTAGAAACACTATTAAGAAAACTTTCACGCTTCTTAAAATAAACAATATTATTTTTAACCTTAAAAATAGCATCATATCTTTTAGCAAGTTTACTTAAAAATGCCTGGTCACTTTCATTCTGAATTTGATGCCCTACATTGATACCTTGCAACTCAAAGTCTACATAGTAACCAAGTCCTGCACTATTCGCTAAACTGAAAACTACTTGTAATAAACTAGTCCCATCTACCCAAGTTTTTTGACGAGCGTTTGCTAATCCCTTAGTTGTATAGTTAATCCCTAAACCCTGAATCTGCAAAACCTGACCTAATTGAGCATTAATTCTTAACTGATAATCAGTAACTTTATACTTCCCAAAGGGAACTATCTTTTTATCGCTATATCCTAAACTAAACTCAAACTCTGCACCTCGTTCAGGTAAAGTAAAGTTCTTACCAGGTAACTGATTTTGAACAACTAAATTAAAACTGTCATTTATGAAACCAATGTTGTCACTAATAGTCAAAAATGGAGCCATACCGGCTCTATAAATTTGCGCTCCAATATTAACTGAACCGCTAGTTATATTTATAAGTGGTTTAACTCCCTTATTTACCATTAGCTAAATACATCCACAAAACCAGTATCTATTTCAGAATCATCAACAATTGGTAAAGTTATTTTTTCATTTGCCCTTAAAAACCAATCTTTCCTTCTAAGTAAATTAGGATTAGCTTCTAATATTTTCGACTCTAAACCTTCAACTCCATAATAAGCAAAAGCTATAGTATCTAATCTGTCACCATCTTTAGCCGTGTAAACGATATCTGCCATCTAACTACCAAATCCTCTTAATGGGTTCTTACCTCTAAGGACATCACCAACTGCACCAAATAGTTGATCTAATAAATTCTCGACTGAAGCGTCAGTTAATTCATCATCACCAAAACGAACCATTCTCACCAAAACATCTTGATCAGCAGCCATTCCATTTGACCTAATAGCTCTCTGTGATTTCTGAATACTATCTATGAACCATCTACCATAATACGTACCATTACCGTCTCTAAGTTTTTCTACGTCCTGTCTCTGGGCTTTAAATTCGAGTTTTTGTAAGCTTTTAGTTCCAACTATACCTGTATTAGTATTTAATGCACCTAAGCCCAGCTGAATACCACCTAAAGTGCTTGAACGAATAGGCATTAAAGGAATAACCTTTCCCTGAAGAATTAATGTCTGACGACCGACACCCATAGCCTGGTGAATTGGTCTAGCTCCAACTCTATCTATCTGAACCCAACGATACTCTTCTAACCAATCCATTTGACTAGGTGAAAAAGTTGAATACTTAAAAATATAATCACCCCAAACTAAAACAGGTCTCAAAGGAAAAGCCTTTGCAGGATTTGTAAATAGTAAATTACCAATACTCATAACTGGGTACTCCTTTTAACTTGAGATACTAACTCATCATTTCTGTCATTCATTGCAAATTTAACAGCGCTTGCTATAGAGCTGGCGCTTGCACCCATACCACCACCAACGCTATCAGGGATATTAACAGTTACGGGACTAGTAATGTTAACTACATTACCACTACTAGGTGTTTGAGGTAAAACAGTAGAAGTTACAGCCTCACTCATCCTACCCCCCATACCAGCAAGAGTATTTTGACCAAACATAGCACCGCCTACTTGAATCCCTAAGTTTGTTAATTGAGCACCTATTCTGACCACTGAACTTAAGAGGCTAACCATATTCTGTAAAGCCATCTGAACCTCAGGGTCTTTTAAAGTATTTGCAAATACTCGCATAGCTTCAGTTGCTGTATCTATCAAAGCTGGCATAGTATCTCCTAAAGCGTCTATAAAAGCAAGTTTAACTTCTTCAGTAGCACTGGTTAACTCCTTCATTTGATTACCTAAGCTCGATCTAATACGATCAGCAGTTCTCTGAGCAGCACCACTACTATTTTCTAAAGCTTCAGTGTAATTAACAATTGTTCCAGCGCCAGCGCTCATTAAAATATTTAATTCTTGAATAGCTTCACCACCAAATATAGTAGCTAAAGCAGCTTGCTTCTGAACACTTGTAGCATTAGCTAATTTTTTACTAAGCTCATCAATGATACCAGCAAAGTTTTTAATCTCACCATCTTTAGTAAATTCAAGATTGTACTTAGCCATCTCTTCACGCATAGCCTTGGTAGGCTTTAATATACGAGTTAAAGAAGTACCAAGCGCTCTAGTAGCTATAGAACCATTTAGACCATTGTTACCAAGAATCCCAATAATCGCACTTGCTTCCTCAAGGCTTATCCCTAAAGCTTTTGCAGTTGGACCCATGAACTTCATAGCCTCTGCAAACTGAGTCATATCATTCTTACTAGTGTTAACAGTCTTAACCATCACATCCATGACCGCAGTAGCTTCAGTTAAAGGCTTTTTAAATTGAGCCATAGTACTAAGTAAAATATCAGTACTTCCAGCTAAGTCCATACCAGAAGCTGTAGCTAAATCTAATACTTTTGGTAAAACGGCAACTTGCTCAGCAGCCTCAACTCCAGCACGACCTAAAAACGTCAACGCTTCAGCGGCTTGAGTAGCTGTAAACTCGGTACTAGCGCCCATCTCTCTAGCAATATCGGTTAGGTTTTCCAACTCAGCAGCAGTAGAATTACTAACCGCTCCAGCCGTCGCAATTTGAGTACTAAACTCTCCAGCCAACTGTAAACTATTACTTACAAAACCAATAGCAGCTTGAACACTCAAGTAAGCAGCAGCTAACCCAGCCACTTTACTTACTAAACCAGCTGTATTCATTTGAGCTACTTTAGTTGATTGAGCATATTTAGTTGTTTGAATAGCAGTCTTTTCAGTTGCTCTGCCCTGCTCTTTAACTTCTTTTTCAACACGATCAGCAGCTCTGCTCATTGCCTTTTGAGCAGCGGTTAATTTGCCTATAGTCTTTTGAAGTTCCTTAGCTCTAGCAATAGCCTTGTCAAACGATTGAACATAATCACTCGCTAATTGAGCAGTTAATGTTACTTTAGCTTGTTGACCATTTGCCATCTATTACTAATTTTAACCCTTACGCTGAGCTGCTTTTATTTGCCTTTCTTTCCTGTTCTAAAATCCATACAAAATCATCATAGTATTCAAAAAGTCTATCTAGCTCAATATCCCTCAACTCTTCAAAACTATTATGAGTATGTCTACTTAACTGAATAATCCAGACTTCAATTAATTCCCTACAAAACTTATTAGGATTAACTATATCGTCATAACGCTCTAATTCAATAACTGGATTGCGAATTGTAAAGCTATCAAAGAAAGATACTAAGCTTCTAACAAATAAACCAAAATCAGGTAAATTAATCGTTAAGATCGGCTTCAAGCTCTTCATCAGGTTCTTCCAAGGATTCTTTAACTTTATCCTGGATTCCTTCATAGAGACCTTGACTCTTAGCAAACTCAATGGCAACTGAAAGCCTTTCATTACGAAAGGGTAAAATCTGTTTAATCATTACCTCCCTATAGAAGTGTTGACCATCGATTAAATTAAGGTTCTCAATTTGATTTAAGCCTAAGTCGCTAATTTCCACCAGTAACTTATCACAAACTTCTTGATCGGTGATACTAGTATCTTTGTAAAACTTTTCAGCTAAAGCTAAATGCTTAGACTTAAGTCCATTGTAGTTAACAATCTCAGTACCATCCTCTAAAGGTTCTACTAGTTGATAAGTGTATTTATATCCCATTAATTCCCCCATTTTCTAATTAAACGTTGCTTTGAGCTAATAAAGCGATATCGTCATCATCTGTAATATCCCAAACAAACTCTTCTCCACCTTTACGGTCTCTATAGAAATAACAAGTAAATTCACAGTTAAGTTGTTGAATTTCACCCTGAGTTAAATTCTGACCAGCAGCCATATTTAACCAACCTCTCATAGTTCTAGTTCTCTTAACCTTAGCTCCTGTATTGGTATCTAGTTCAATAGAGGTGATAATTAATTGTTGTTGCTGTCCGTTCTTTCCTCTCTGTTGGAAATTATGAATAGCGATAGAATCTTCACCTAAAGTAAAGCTTGCGATCTTAACACCTGACTCTCTACCCGTTGGATAACCACCAACACCAGCTAATCCACCGCTTGGATACTCAGCAGTTTCACCTTCAAAACTAGGAGGAGTGAAAGTTAATATAGTCCCATCAAACTTAATGTTATTCTGGTTATCCCTTAAAGAACCGCTATATCGTGTGCTAATTGTTGGCTTTCTAAATGTCATTTCTCTTTAATTCCTTCCTTATACAGCATCAGCTAATACTGAACCTAAAAACCTCGTAGTTAATGCAAGCTCTGTGGTTACTCTTGTAATAGTTCCAACAGGAGTAAATTCTAATTTTGCGTAAATTAAACCTTGATTCAAATTAGCTAAAGGATTTCTTTCTGGCGGTAAAGTTACTCTAGTTGCACCATTCAATAAAGTTCCTTTATACCTATCTAAATCATCAGAAATAGCTTCCTGTAAATCATCTAAATTCTGACCAGTTAATGGCTGACCAAGAAAACCGCCTGCGATCTCTTGCGCTCTAACCTCTAAGAAATCAGTGATACGCTTAGAACCCTCAAAAGTAAAGAACTCTTCATTCGTTGTAGTGTTTTCACCAATTACTCTAAATCTGCTACCACCATCATTAACAATAGTCGTTATATTGTTTGAGTTTAAAGTACCTACTGAACTAGTAGCGCTATTGTTAAAGTCATACTTACGCTCACTAGCTATACAGTCAGGGATAAATGAACCAGTTAAACCTTGAGCTAAAGAAGCATCATTATCAATTGCTGCCCTCATGCCAGCAGCTACAGCAGCAAAACTTCTGAACACAGTTACTGAGCCAGTTAGTGGGGTGAAACCAGGCTTGTCATTAAATAACCTAACATTCTTACTATTGAAGTCATTTCTATAGTTAATAGCTGCACTTACAGTAGTTTCCTCAACGTCTACGTAAATAGTTCCTTTAAGGTTTTCAGCTTGAGTTAATAAAGATGAAACTACAGGATCTAGAGTGTTAGTGTCAGGTTTAATTCCTGCAAAACCTGGAGCTATAAAGATTCTTGGTGTAAAACCAGTCTTCGCTTGAGAATTTTTAAATTCTTCAATTGAATTAACAATATCAGTCTGAGTCACAGCAGAAAAATCAACAAAAGTATAATTAACTGAGATTGTAGCTAATCTATCAATAATCAAGCTAGTTGAAACTCTATTAATAATTCCATCATCTGCATTGATTGTATAGTCTGTATTTAAAACTGCTGTGGCTGTATATTCAACGATAACTGTTTCACCAGCAGCAATAGCGCCAGTACCTTCTCTAGTAATAACATTTGATGCAACTGTATAATCTGTTCCACCACCTACATAAGTAGTAAGACTATCAGAAGACTTAACAGCGTCCACGCTAGTAATTCCACTAGGTAAAGTTATAGTCTCATCTGCTAAAAATGTTTTGGTGACTATAAAATCAGTGTCTAAAGTAACTGCACTTATATAACCGTTATCCAACTGAGCTTCATTTGCTCCGTTCAACACGGCTAATTCGCTAGTAACCGTATCATTGTGAACCGCTGGATCACATACGTTAATTACACATGCCGTAAATGTTCCAGACTTCCTAACTAAATCAACTGCATCAGGGATAGTTGCACTATCTGCTTTATACTCCCCATACTCTTCAAAAATAGTAGTACCATCACCAGTAAAACCTTGAACAACCCCAACGTCTCCTTTACCAGCTGTACCAATAACACCTATAACACTAAAATCACTTTGTGGGGTAGTCTGCACCCCTGTGCTAGTTACTATAGTCTCGGTTGTAATTGCATTTCCCATAACTTTATTTTATAACCTTTTTAACCTTCATTTTTAACACGAGTTTTATACTCTTCAATAATATTTAAAAACATATCTGCTATTCTGCTATCTAACTCTAAAGAATTTTTGTCTCTATCAATCAAACTACCTAGAAAAACTAGCTGGTCATAATTAACACTAGTTCTTTTAGTTAATATTCCCTCAACTACTTTCTTCCCAGGTAAATCTAGATATGTCTCCATTGCACCCTGCAACTCTAAAGCTAAACTTAAATCGGTTTTTCCGATTTTACTAATCTCTTGATTAAAAAAATCTAATGGCTCAATAGATGTAGTCTCAGGCTTCTCAGGTTCAACTACTTCACTTAAATTACTTTGAGGTAAACCAGGTGGAGCAATCCATGCACCATCTTCGTTTTTGTAACCACCCAAACCATTCTCAGTTACATATTCATATCCTTGCTCTTCTAAATCTTGTCTACGCATAATTAAAATGGCCTTCCTTCAACTTGTACATAATGAGTACCCCATGGCTCGACATAACCGCCATCTGAACCAGCGCTAGCGGTAGTACCATTTGTGGAGAAAAAAGAAGCGCCACCAGTTCCAACATTACCAGTCTTCGTTGTTGTATTTGTTAAAAATGTAGATGCCTGTGCATAAATCAACCCAGAGTGTCCGCCGCCACCGCCGCCACCCGAGTGATTACTAACAGGGTTATTGTCTGAACCACTGCCGCCATTTCCACCAGATACATCAATAGTGCCACCATTAAAGTTTATAGTATTGGCAAACAAAAAGACATACCCGCCGTGTCCGCCACCGCCACCACCAACGGCATCATTTAATGCCCCATCTTGCCCATTACCACCAGTCATTGTTATATTTGCAGCTATCTCTATTGAATCAGCAATTAACACTATAGCGCCAGTACACGTTCCACCCGATAACGCACCTAATCCCGCTTGTGCTGGGGAAGAAATATTATTACCATTAGAAGAAAAACCACCTGCACCGCCGCCGCCGCCAGTAGTTGTTTGAGCTAAGGAATTAAAGGTATCTTCTGTTTGAAAAGTTCTATTAATAAATAAATTATAAGTATAAGCTCCTGCACCAAAAGGTATTGGTGTTACCTGTGGCTGCCCACCACCAAAGCCCTGTAAGGCACTACCTCCTCTACCGGTTGCTAAGCTAAATCTAGTTGAAGGATATTCCCTAAGCTTATTCATACTACCAGTAGATGCCAGTAAAGGTCTGCTTTCGATAAGCAAACCATCTGGGGAAGTACCAAAAGTTGCACCAGAACCATGTCCGCCTCCACTTTTACCAACGGGAACTTTTTTAGTCCCACTAAACCCTGAAGTATTATTAGCATGATCATAAGGCATATCAAGAAAAACACCTCGCTCTCCCCGATTAACCCCAATAACTCCGTTACCACCAATAGTAATATTTTGAGCTGCTTTAATGACATTTAAACCATCTACTGTTAATTGATGTCCTGAATTAATGGTGAAATTTCGGCAATTAATTTCATTGTAAGAAAATTCTTTACCAATTACAAAATTACCAGTACTCGAAAAGTCTCTAGCTACATTATTTATATTAGGTAAATCTAAACTAACAGGATAGTTATTAACTGAATACTCTATCAAACCCCATTCAAATTGATATTTGCAAACAGGGAAATTAACTATCCCTTTGAGCCCACCTGAGCCACCACCTAAAAAAGTACTTACTGAATTTACACCCATTTAATATCTTCTCCCTTTGACAACAATTTTCTTTATCTCAAAAAAATTACTATTACTTTCATTTTTTTCAACAAAAAAAGTTAGATAAGCTTGGTCTACTTCCTTGTCATTGTCATCTAAATTATTAAACCTATAAGCTGCATCTGATCTGGTGATAGTCAATTTATTTGTGGTCGTTGCATTACCGATAGTGTTTTCTGCACCAAAATAATTAAAGCCATTAAAGAAAAATTCATCACTATTTAAAAATGTTTCAAATGGTGCATCCATGTCAAGGTTGTAAATAAACCCACCAAATAAAGTCATTTGATCATAATTAGAATCTATAGCAGCGTGGTTATTACCTTTAATTTGATATTGACCAATAAAGTTACGATCATAGAAAAATACTAAAGGAATAAAATTAGCATAAAACCTAAACCAAGTAACTCCAGTATCTGAGCCGTTACCTAAATCCGAATCGTTACCTACGCTAGTACCGCCTGCTAAAGTCTTCCACCATTGCCCTTGACCGTCTTGCACTACATCATTAGCGACATACACTGTACCTGAAGCCCAAGCACCCATGTCTTGATAAGTAAATGGAGTATTACCATCTGTTCCAACATAAGCCGTCCATGCAACTCCGGTATCCGACCCACCTGCTAAACCTGAATCATCCCCCGATGAAGTTCCACCGCCAGCAGTTTTAAAATAGGCTCCAGTAAAATCTTGAACAATGTCATCAGCAGCATAAACTGTAGCGTCAGCCCATAGACCACGGTAACTAAACTCACTAGGAGTCATACCACTATCTGTAGCATCGTAACCCCATACAGCATCTAGTTTAAATCTTCCAGCTCCACGTTTACCTTGTCCTTGAGTACCTACAGGGCTCTGACCAAGTAAACCACTATCTGCATCAGAATCAATATCACTTAAGTTATATCTAACACCCAATCTAACACTTTCACTAGCAGGAATTGTAATTGTTCCGCCAGCCATATATAAAACGTGTTTATCTGTAAAAATATCTGTATTAACTAAAGTTACAAGTCCTGCACTAATTGGATTGTTGAAATCATAACCACCACTACGAATACAATTAGCAACTAAATCAGAAGCTAATAACTCAGCTCTAAAATCTGCATAATCTTGAACCTCATTTTGTTCTGAACTTTGAGCAATACGAGATGAACCAGTTGCATCTTTAGTTAAATATTGATGCCCAACATAATTCTGAGTTTTATCGTATCTGCTTAGTCTTCCTGTTAAACTCATAATTTACTTTTGATAATTTAATTTGTGTCAGAAGGAAACATAAAGAAAATTAACAACTTCTACCCCCTATTTTAACTTAGATTTCTATGACTAATTTAATCTCATTTTCGATATAACCAGCTCTTGGGACAGAACTAGTGTTTAAGTTAACTAATTGTGTTTCACTAGCAATATCTGTTACTTCAAAAAATTCTTTCCCTTCATAAGGTGTATTAAGAGTTGTATTATAAACAAGATTTAAACTATTCATATTACCCAAAGCAACACCTTGACTATCAACCAACCCACGCTCATCAATAACAAAATCAATATAAAGCTTGTTGGTTGGAGTAAGACTTTGAGAGTAAGTAAATCCATCAACTTCCAAATCACCACTTACATCATCAACTACATAAAACTGATTCCTAGTTCTTCTATAAAGAGTAGGTGCATCACTATAACCAACTTTTAATAAAATACGACTTGCTAAAACTGTAGCAATAGTATCTACTAAAGCAACTATGTGAGTTTCTTCTAACTTGATTAAAAGAAACACTCTTATATCCTCTGTTAACCCTGGGAAATTTTGACCATAAATGTCATCTAAAAAACTTTCATCAAGTCGAGTTTCATCATAAACTAAAATCCCAGAGCCTAAATCATTGTTTGTAATAGCTAAAACCTTGGTGTAAAAAGCTTTTGCAATATCAATAGCAGTTACAACATCTTGCATCTTATTAGCATCAGTAAATGTATCAGCCAAATTAATAGTAAAAAAGCCAGGATCATTATCGGTAATACTACCAAGGTTTACACCTGACCATTCAAGAGCCTTTCTTATAGCCCATACAGTACCTCTTCTTTGCTGAAACAACTCAGCTTCTTCTAGCGCACTGTAATCAAGATCTATAACCTTACTTAAAGCACCAAGACCTTTTTCAATAAATAAGTAAGGCAAAATTTTACTATTTGCCGAATCGTAACGTATTCTTCTGAAAGTTTCTAAAGCATTATCAATCGTTTCCCAGTCAAAGACCTTTAAGATATCTTTCTCTAACTGAGAAGAAGCTGGATTAAGCAATAAATCTAAACCAAATCTTTGAGAAGTTCCAGCGAGTGAAAATTGAGGATCACCCTCGTTAAGTAATATGACGCTTTCAAAATTGCCCTCATTAGCAAAAAGCTCCATATCTTCAAAGTAAGTAGGATCTACACTCATCTAAAATTTAAAACCTGCATTAGTTAAACTCAAAGTACCTATATTAATTTTTTGACTTTCAGTAGCAACTAAATCACTAAATAATATTGTTTTACCAACATCTGTATAAACCTTAATATCAGAAATACCATCTATTAAAAGAGTTTTGTTAATCCAAGCTAAATTAAGATCTCTAGCAAGACCAATTTCACTAGCAAAAGCAGTATTGAATATTCCTTCAAGACTTTCAAATGTAGCCACTGGTGTATCTGGCAAAGAAAATACATCAATATAAAGATCTTGGGTAACAATACTTGCAGAATTAACATTTACTTGAACACCACCAATCTTAACTATCTCTGCACTAAAAGCATCACTTACAGCAGTCAATAAAGCAGAATCTGCAACACCACCATTATCAGTAGCCAAAATATAAACATCTATAACCGCTGCTGTAGTACTCTGCACAAAAACATCAGCTACACGCTCAACATCTAAAGCAACTGAACTAAAATAACTATCTGACTCCGCCCTAATACCAGCTTGAGTCAATAAAATACGATTTCTAAAAGCATCATCCGTTTCCAAAACTGCCTCAGTTGGTGGGATAGCATCAGGATCAGCAGGGGTAACAATTGATCTAGCAATATTATAATTAGCCGCAACGTTATCTAAATCATTACCTGTAGAAGTAGCAATCAATACAGCTTTCACGGCATCATTTAATTTAGTTATAAACCTATTTTCAGCAACAGCATTGATATTTACATTCTTAGTAACAATATCACCATCTTGGTAGATCTCATACTCAGGCGCTAACTCTTTAAAATCCTCAATACGCTGAGCCTTTAAATTTTCTACAGAAGTAACATCTTCAATAATATCGGGATCAGGTAAAGAACTAATTTGTATACTCATATTAAATCACTCTCAAATAATGCTACTTCATCGTTATTAGCTCGAATAGCGTAACGAATCCTTACCTTCATTCTACCAGCCAGCCTATCATTGGTATTATCAAAACCAACCTCTAGGGCAACTAGTTTGATTTGCGGTATATAGTCACCTATAGCATCTGCAAGTAAAGCTTTTAATTGAATAATCTTATCTTCCGTGTCAGGACTTCCAGATAAAGCAGGTATATCACTACCATACTCATTAACATAAATATAATCCCCACGATTAGTCTTAATAAGCTGCTCCAACTGCTCATCAATCCAAGCTTTATATTCTATTGGTCTTCCTGTAACCCTACTAATTAAAACCATTTAAACTCCTTAAGGTAATACTGCAACCACTGCTCCATTCCAAGTAAATACGGGTGCTGTAATCGCAACACCAGTAACCGTGGCATCAACAACAGAAGTGCCACCAACCGCACTCATCTTACAACCTAAACTATTTGCTTCGACCTCATTAACACCTTTTTGCATCTTCACAGTATCTGTATTAGCTCTGACAAAACTACCATTTGAATGTTGTAAACGAATATCATCATTATCCATTTCTAATTTATGACCAAAACCAGTTACCGTTAACCGATCATCCCTAAATTGAATATTTAAATTATGACCATTTAAATTTAAGTTAACGTTATCACCTGCATTAATATTAATTCTTTCATTATTAACTTGAATCGAACCATTGTCACCAAAACTAAAGTTAGTAGTCTGATCATCATCAGGCATACCATTAGCAATAATTGGCAAAATATAACCCTGAGCTGGACTACCACTAGGGCATAAAACTAATACTGAATCATCAACACTAATGTTGTAATTTAATTTACCGGTAGAAAATCTCACCGTCATCCACTTTATAAAAGGTGTTTCAACACCTGGGGCTAGTAAAACCTTAGCAGTACTAGTCTCTAAGTCAACAGCACTTACTTTACCGGTATGCACTACCCAATTGAGCTTACTGTTAAGCTGATTCAAATTAGCAATTGCTTCTAGCACTGGGTTATCATCAGGTTCACCATTAAATTGCATCTTCTACCTCCAGTGGATTAGTTTGAGCATCATCTACATAGTACTGAATCAAACTACTGTCATCCACGTAATAACCATTAACATTCTTAGGGACTTTAACATCAAGTAAATTATTACCCTCTTCCTTCATATGTATCTGAGTAATTGTTGGGTAAGTAATAGTCTCTTCCATATAATCAATCCATCCAGGAGCTTCAAAAGTCCAAATATAAAGCAATCTACCATTTTCTGCCTTAAGAATTTCAAAACCTGCATATCTTACAAAATCAGTATTAGAATTAGCATCACCAGGATTTAACAATTCATCACCAAGACTACTGCCTACAAGACCTTCACCAGCTTCTACTAAATTTCCTTTACTATCATATGGGCAGGCTGCGTTAAATGGAACATTAATTAGAGCGTTGTAGATTTGAGTTCTCAAATCACTTAAAGACCTTAAATAAGTTAAACCTGCATTCCTCAAATGCCTGTCTCTAATATCTAATTCACAGACTATATCAAAGCTAGTAGTAACTCTTTGCGCGGTATAGTTACCACCTATAAAGTCTTCTACCTCGTCTCTCTCATTAGTTACATAAAGCGTGGGATATTCTTTTGACTGGTCAGCTTCAGCTAATTCATTGTAAGCAAAAGAGATAGTATCAAATACCCTTTGATTAACTAATGCCACTTTATCTCTCAACCTTTTAATTATTGCTTCTGTAATCAAGCAAAACCACCTTTTCTAACTTGCGCTCGAAACTTTCTTACTCTTTTATTGTACTCGTCTTGAAAGAATATACGGTTCATCTTCATTAAATCACCTACATAATCAGTACCAGTAGTAACGACTTTTTTCATACCCATATTACTACTACGAACCTTGACACTTCTATATAAGTTCCCCGTATCTACAGCAGGAGTTTCACCAGGTGCAGAAGCTCTATAAAAGCTAGATCCATCACTTTTAGGATATAAGCGACCAGATTTAGCGCCATACTTCATGTCACGCTTAACGGCTTTCTGTAAATCATCAGCAAACTTAGCTAAAAGTATCTTATAAAAAGCAATAAAAGTCTTCTGCTTCTTCCTTAAATCTTTCTCTATATCGAGCCCTGAAAGTTCAATCTTGAAATTAAAAGACATAGCACCCCCTAACTATCCCACCGTAAAAAAGGATTAGTAGAACTTTGATCGCCAGTCCCAATTACTTCACCTTCACTATCTAAAGCTGTATAATCTCTCTTTTCATTAGGTGCAACTTCTACACACCTAGCTTTTGTAAAATCTTCATACTGATCTTGTAAAATATCTTGAATCTTAAACCAACGATTATTCCAAATAATCATATCGCTAGCACTTACATCACTTCTCTTTCTAAAACAAAAAGTAAAGAAAGACTCTAAGTCTCTATTTGCATAATCACCATGCCTAGGAACTTCCCTAGGAAACAAAACCTTAGCCCTTATACTTGCGTACTCAGTTACATCAAAAATTGAGTCAGTGCCATTACCAGTCGTGTCAGGCTTTCTTTTATAACGCGCCAAAGTAATAGTTTGCCTTAAATCACCAGCGTGAAAATAACTTCTTTTTGTTCTATTAGTGCGTCTAGTAACCATTAATTAGAAAGAATCACTTATATAGTAATCGCGCTCTCCTCTCAGATAGTCATTGATAATCTTCTCAGTCATTTCAACTGTACCGTCTCTAAGCTCATAAGCTTCTTCTATAAGCTTTATAACAGCTCCCTTGTAACTTGCAGGAATATCACTCACTCTTTCATAACCTGCACAGAAAATAATCTTAAGCATTTCGCCACGAGTAGGATAGTTATTGAAATAAACAATATCTAACTCAGTATCTACAACATAGTCACTAGCATCTACAGGGAAAGTCTCGCCATTGTAACGGACGCTAGTCATGGACTCAACACTTATTAGCGGTCTATAGGGTAATCTTATATTTTTAAAAATATTGCCAGGATCACTAAAACTTAAGTAACTATCCTGGTTATTGTATGGCAAGTCATAACGTACTGCATACTTTGTTTTCGTTAAAGGTTTATTTGTATACTGCTCGCATAACGATTGAGCTATTAAAATTCTTGTTTTTAGAAGTTCATCACTATCAATTACATCTTCATCTTCAGAAATAACAAGGTTACTTTTCACATCCTCTAAAGACACTATTAAATCACATTTCTTTTCTAATATCTTTTCAAGCATACTAATCAGTAACCTTTATTATTTTCTTTTGGGTTTAAAGACCTAAATCTTTAAGTGAAGTTTCTTCAAATTCAAATGGACAAAGTTCAATGTACTTATCATCTTTCTTACTTGGTTCGTGATACTTAACAGTATTACCAACTTTGTATTTATTAAGTTCTTTAACTTTATACTTCGCCTCAAGCATATCTTTAAGACCTTGAGTCACAGGTATTGCCTTGCCAGGCTCTAAACCAACAGAGCCAGCAGAATTAACTATACCTAAATGCGCTAATTCACCAATTTCCTTATGACCTTTAACGTTAATAGCAAGCTTGTTACCAAGAACATAAGTGGCTTTAAAAACTTTCCCAGTTGGTTTAGTTTTAGTTACTTTACCGCTTTCAGTCTCTTTGCCTTTGCTATCGACTGACTTTAAAGATTTAACTTGATTTGTAAGGTCTTCTATTTTAGTTTTGTATTCTTCGCCAATAGCAGCAGTGGCTTTCGCCACCGCATCAGCTATTAACTTCTCTACATCAACTTCTTTTTTCTGTGTATCTGCCATTGTTCTATATTCCCCCTATTAGAATGTTGTTGCTGCGCCAATATCAACTAACTTAACAGCATGCTGTGGCTCAAGTAGCTTAACACCAACAAAAGCATTTACAACATATTCATACTGAATTGCACCAGTTGAGTCATCAACTGAATCAACCACATGAATAATGAAATCATTATCAATGATTGCATCAACATTTCTAGTTGGAACAATTAGACCGTGGTTAGTAGTAGCCATTGCACCACCATAAAGAACTCTAGAACCGCCGATCATAAATGGATTATCTCTATTCATGATTGATCTATCAGCAACATTGTTACCAGTTCCAGTCATCCCTACTGCGATACCACCGTAAACAGCTGGAGGCAATACAGTAATTACGTTTCCTTGACCTACTTGAGTAGCAAGTTCAGGAGTAACTACAGCACTATTGTTAAGCAAAGTGATCAAGTCAGCACCACCAAAAGCAGCGTTTGAATCGCCTACAGTACCACCAGAGTGGTCATAAACAACACCACTATCTTTAGCTTGCTCAATTAAACCATCAAGTACACTTAATAATCCAGAACCAGTAGTATCTCCTTCAAGGAATAATGCTTCTAAGTTCTTTGGAGTCTCAAGTAAGATATCTTGAATTAAACCATCAAGTACAGGTGAGTTCATTGGGTCAAAACCTTCTTCAAAAGGTCTATTACCAGCAGTTCCATAACCTGGTAATTTTTGTATCGCATCTAAAGTAATAGGGATTCTTACAGTGATTCTAGCTGTATCGTTCTTATAGTTAGTAACTTCAGCAGTTGTCTGAGTTGCACCATCATTCCAAACAGTTGCGCCAGGTGTAATTCTGTAGTTATCCTTATTCCAGTTATCAATACTTTTTAAGTTAATTGCATCAAGGAAAGCAGATTCATATCTAATTCTTTCTAAAATATTAGCTGGATCTGGTCTCTTATTTGCATCATTAGCGGTTAACGTTGCCGTTGTAATCGCTTTTTTAATATCTGCTAACAATTGATTGTCTTTAGATATATTTTCGGCTTTTTGCTTATCTTCAGCAGATAAATCACATACACCATTTTCATTTTTAGTAAAAACCATGCCGTTTTCAGGCTTATCAGTCAAACTAAGTCTTTTAACCTTTTTACCAGTTGACTTGATTACCTCAGCAAATGTTTTACTGTTATGTTCAGCAGTTTGTGCCATTTGTGTTACTTCTCCCTTTTGTTTATATGTCTTTCAACACGAATTTTCTACTATCTTGGCTTTCCCCTGAGTTATCAACCTCAACAGCAGGTAAACTAGACTTGACCCTAGTTTGCTCTATGCTTACAAACTCTTCAAATGAACCAGATATTTTATCTAGCTTATCGCCTAAGTTTGTAAAATCTTTACTATATGATTCCTCTAATTGAGTAATCTTTGCAGTAATATCTTCTTTCTCTGATTTCTGAAGATCAGAAGCACTATTTAATACTAATAACTCTTTGTGAATTTCTTTCAAAAGTGCGTTATCTAAGCTTTCAGTTTTAGTTTCAGTCGACTTGTTAGACTCTTCTTCAACTGGAGCAGACATCATGCGCTCAGTAAACATTGCTAATGTTTCAGAATCAGCATAAGTATCATAAATGCCTTTAAGGTCATTAATGTAGTTAGCAGCAACATCAAAAGCACCTCTAGCACCTTCTAAATTACCTTTGAGTAAAGAACATTTAATAAACTCTTCTAAAGTGTCCATGACTTCATCCATCCCAGGGAATCCACCATCATAACCACCAATGGCTAAAGCTTCTTGAATAGTTTCAGCACCATAATAAGCACCTAAATACTCACTGTAATCTTTTTTAACTTCCTTGACGTTTTGTAAATAGTCTAAAGACTTTTTCATACCCTTAGTAATTTCAAGAATGTTCTTACCTCTACACATAAGAACTATGTCTGAGTTATCGCCTTTAGTTTCTTCAACCTCACCTTCTACTGTTTCGCCTTCACCTTCTATAGTAGGCTCAGTTTCACCACCTTCAGCTTGCTCACCTTCAGTAGCTACATCTTCAGCAATAGGCTCTTCTTTTTGTCCTTCAACCTCTTCAGCAACTTCATCTTCTTGAGTTTCTGTAGCAGGCTCCCCACCTTCTTCTGACTCAGTAACTTCTTCACTGGGTGTTGCTTCTTCTTTCTGTAAACCTTTAATCTCTTCAATAGTATTTTCTTCTAAATCAGAAAAATCAAATTCTTTAACAATAGCAGTTACACCATCTTCACGCTGAATAGCTGAAGTTTTAATAGCTTCAACCTCTAAATCTTTATCAGCTTTAACAATAAATACTTCATCATTTTCAGTCACAGAAAAACCTTCATAACCCTCGTCTGATAACCATGCTTTAACACGATCTTCATTTTCATAAAAATCTTTACTAAATTGGAATTCTACAGGTGCAATATTTTCACCGTCTAGCATCTCGGCTAGTTTCTTCTTTTTCTCAATCACTTCTATTTTCTCCCTAGACTTTACAACATCAACTGCTTCTTCGTTAGCAGGGTTATCAACAGGACTTAAAAACTTAAAGCTAGTTGGTATAAGCTCGTTTACCTGTTTTTGTTTCTTCTTAGTAATTCTTTTTATTACCACACTTTAATCTTAACCTAAAAATAAGCTTACTTTTTTTCACGAATTTTTATAAAACTCGGTGCTTACCATGGCTATTTTCTCTAGTATTTGTAACATTCTTAATCATATGATTATGTAAAATTCCATTTGAATCTAACTCGGGTGAAGTGTAACCTTTTACGAAATTACCATCATTGTCATAAAACAACCAAGCGTGATGTTCATGCCCATCATCAGCAGAAGTTTTAGTAAAGACTTGCTTTGCAAAACTAATAACTGCTTTTCTTTTAATTACCCTAGCCTTAAAATCCCACGAGAAAGCATTGTATTTTTTAGTTTTCCACTTTTCCCATTCATCTTTATCGTGAACTTTAATAGCTACTATATGACAAGTCTTAGGGTAAACCTTACCAGTTAATGAACTAGGGCTTTTGCCATCAGATATATAGTGATTAATAACTGTATTGTCTTTAGCAATCCTATCGTGTTGACCGTCTATAACTTCTCTACCATCCTTGATAGCAGTTTCCATCATGTCGTAAAACTTCTTAATACCAAATTCAGAAAAGTAATCGTTATGAGCATCTACAACATTAGCCATATGAGCTATACCTTCAACTATTTGCTGATCTTCCTGTTTTTGGATCTCATCTAAAAATATCTTTTGATCTATATCGTCTCTAGTCATACTTATATTATGTCAATTTATCTTATGCTTTCTCGTGGCATAAAGTTTTTTATGAATTACGCAATAGGGGTTATCACTGACCTACACCTATTGTGAAGCGGTGGATATGGTATGTATGCGTTATCATTACCAGCGATAATTTCTTCAGTTTGCTTACTATTTGGATATGGATCTATAGTCTCCATACCTCCCTCAGTTGTTGATTCAAGCGCTGCTTCTGCACTCGGCAAAGCATCTATAACATTAAATTCTTGACCATTGTAATGTCTACAGATAGCACTAGTCCTTTCATCTAATACAGCGTTGTACCTATACTTGGTGACTCCTCTGGCTCTAGCATTAGCTAAGCTTGCCCAGTTGTAAGTTCTATTGGCATAAGCATTCGCTAAAACTCTACTATAAGCACTCTTTTGGTAATGATTATAAATACTGTTTCTTAAAGCCGTCATATCACTTAAACTTGCGTTATCTAAGCTAGTAAAGATTCTATCTACTCTGGTTCTAATCCGAGGCATTATCACCCTGCGAAAACTACCTTTAGCGTAAAGTTCCATTGATTCAGCACTAGCCTTCATCAACCTACTAATATCAGCTACTTCTATCGACATGCTAGGGAACACTTGAAGCGCACCACGCTGAGCTAAATCCCGAAAAGCATCATTATATGCCCTCAAACTACTGTTAACAAACTTTGCACCTTCTATATCATTAGCAAAATTGGTAAGTAAACTATCAAACTTAACTCTAGATATCTTACGCTCAAACAAAGCCCCAAAAGCATCTTCTATAGGAGCATTAAATTTATCAAATTTATAGATCAGAAAATCAAAAGCAACTAAAGTAAGTAATAACTCCTCGGTCTCAAAATCTTCTTCTGCTCTAACACCTCTATCCAAACCTCTTTTATAATCTGCTAGCAACTGCTTACCAGATTCGTTTTCACGAATTAAGTCTTTATTTTCATAGTGTTGATGCCAATCCAAGTTAGCTCTCCATCATCTTGTCTTGATAAAACTTATCTAACTCTTGATAAAACTCTGAAATACTACCTTCAAACTTCCTAGTGAACTCTTCAAGGATCATCGGTGGAATTGAACTGTAAGCAGTTTCTCGCTTAGGTAAATTAGTACCATAAGCTTTATTCGTTAATTCTATATGGTCATCTAAAGTAAGTAGTTTTTGATCTGATAAATTCTCTATTTGTTTTTCAGTCTGCAAACGAACTAACCCAGGGCTAGTTCCAGGAACTAAAGACCAGTATCTAGGCTTTTCTCCCCTATTATTTTGAAAGATATAGTTATTAAATATATCTGCGTACTTTTGCCTCAAAGGTTTAAATACTTTAGACTCACCCATGAGCATAGCTGTCTCAGCAGTTGCCCTATTGTAATCGTGACTAACACCTTTGTATATAAGTGGAATACGAAAATCTTTATCAATACTTTCTTCACTAATCCCCATAAACTTCTCAAAGATTACTTCTTGCTGTTTAAGGTTGTTAAGAGGGACTACGTTAATCTGTGGTGTTTCTTTACCTACTGCTCTTCCCATAGCATCACCGTTTTCAGAACCCATAGCCTCAGCAACTATTACCCTATGTTGACTCTTCGTGGCTCCCGGGCTAAACGCCTGCTTGATCCTATGCAAACTCTCAGGCTTCAAATTACCATTTGCGACAGTAACCATCATTGCAGGGATACCATTACTTTCAAAGAAATCTAGATTGAGAGCTTGAGCTTTTCTTAAACCTTTAACCAGACTCAAGTTAGCAATCCATATAGGTAGATCTGAGCAAGTAGCAGAATAGTTACTAATCTTAACAACCTCGCTAGCGCTATCTATGTAGTCTAAACTTGGATCAACTTCACCTGTCTCAGGATTGATAATTCTTCGATCACCAAAAGATTTTAAATAACGATACTCCCCACCTTCATTAACCATATAGCGAGGCATTTTTTTAACAACTTCTTGTTCTACTATTTCGCCGTTCATCCAAACTTTATCAATAACTTTAACCTCGTCATCTTCGCTAAGAACTTCTTCAATAGTTTTAGCTGGCAAGTGATAAACTTGCTTAACTCTATTAAAACGATCCCTAACCACTTCAGAGTAAGCCTCACCACAAGAATACTCATCAATAGCCCACCTCTTAGCAAGTTCATTAATCGTCAAGCCTGGAGATAAATAATCACAAATCGCTTGCAACCTAAGCTTTTCATTCTCAACATACTGCTTGTCTGCTTTATCTTTATATTCAGGATTTAAAACTAGTGAATATTCAACCCCTGAAGCCTCAGCAGACATTACATTAATATTGGAATGCAAAGCAGTATTAATAGTTGCCTCAGTTATAAGTAAATCTTTACTAATCATTGGGCTCTTAAATGTTCTTCTTTGCCCTAATGATCTTCTAAGAGTTAAGTTTGAAAAATTACCATAAATGTTATTAGTAAATTTAGTGAAATCACCTTCAACGAAATCACTTAAATGATTCTTACTATCGTTTGTTATTACTTGAGTAGAACCCGAATTAAAACTATAAAAATCTTGTTTAGAATTTAAGTCAATAATACCTATTTTTTGACTTACTGAACCTTTAGTAACTTGCTGATAAGTTCCATAGACAGTATTAAAAAGATCACCTAATATATTTGACATCTGTTAATTTCTTTTGTGTCATTAAATAACATAAAGTTTTTTGACAACTAGAAAAGATCCCCGAAAAAACTAAAGAACCTACTTATAATATTACCGCTTTTTGGCTCTTTATTAATAACAGGTTTAGCTTTTGTGATATAGCCATGCTTATCTAAACCCAATACATTACGGTAAGGAAACACAGGGCAAGTTCTACTTATATCTATCTCATTATGACCATGAAAAGTTATCTCATACTCATAAGCTTCAGCTATTTGGCTACACAGCTCACGTAAAGAATCATATTGAGCTTCACTGAATTCATATCTACCAGTTAAGCAAATAGCTATGGTATCCCTATTAAATGGATACTGAGCCGCTGGCTGTATTTCAAGACTTCTACCTTTATGAACAACACCATCTTGAGTAATCACATATTGATAACCTATGTAAGTCCAACCATTTTCATCAACATGCCATCTAGTTATTGTTTCAATATTGTCATGCTCAGGTATGTCACTGTCCGAACAATGTAAAAAAACTTTTATAACTTTTCTATCAGGTTTTGAAAACTTAATCATAAATCCCCCCTATCAAGTAATTATAAATTATAAAATAATTATATAGAGCATTTACTGGGGGGCTCATGGAAACTCAAGGACTTAAATTTTTACTCGAAAACTGGCATAACCCACTAGCATTAATAGCTTTGTTTTTTATTGCAGTCATTTACGTCATCAACTTTCTTAACAAAAAAGAAAAGAATGCGAAAAAACAGTTATCAGATACAGATTTTGAACACTACGAAAATCTTAAATGTATTAAATACAATGAGATTATTACTTTACTGGAAACAACAAATAAATTACTAGCCGAGAACAATAATCACTTAAATGGCAACATAGATAAACTAACTAAAATTCTTGAAGAGAATGTTAAGCAAAATGATTTACTGAAAGAAAAGCTATCCGAACACTTAATAAGACAAAAACTAAACACCGACTTACTGCTTAATATTAAACACCACGACTAAGTAACACTTATATTTCTAGGTTTAATAAATAACTGCTTATCACCACTACTAAGGTTGACTTCCTCTAAATCAGACAAAGCAGCAGTAGTTAATTCAAGGAACATATCATAAGTATTATCTGCCTGAAGCTCACTGGTAGTAGTACCATAGTCTGAATTCTCTAAAGTAACCCTAAGCTTCTTAGTATCAGTTGGATGATTAGCTATCCCAGAACCAAGACTTTTTGTAACTATCGTATTCCCCGAAAAATCTTTAATTGCAAAATTTGCGCCAGTTACTCCAGTGTTAGCCGATATAGCTAAAGCTGCAAACGAACCACTGATATTAATATCAATAGGTAATTGACTTCCAAAAAATATACTATTCTTACAACTCACTTAACACCTCACTTTCTTCTATCTTAGTATCAATATCTGGTATCTCAATACTAGCTTTTAAATCATTTGTTTCTACAGTAGAAGAACTTTTAATGGTATCTACAGAAGCTTTAATAGTGTTTATTTCAATTCCAGCACTTATACCAATTACTGGAGATGCTACCAACTCAACACCTTCCCCCTCTTCGTTAAAATTTCTTCCTAGAATTAAATATTTAAGCACCATCTATTTCGTATATCCTCTCAGAATTAGCCGTGCCATTCTCGTCGGTTAAGTCAAACGTATATAAAGGTGTGGTTCCGTCGTCATCATAAATAACCAACTGATTAGTACCAGCGTTAACTTGCGCTCTATTAGTTTGAAACTTCCTAGCTATTTGGCTATCTAACATAACTTGATCCCTTTGCGCTGTACTCCATACGGTAGAACCTCCACCAGTTGCAATTGCTTGAGTTAAAGAACTTACCCTTAATTGAATATTGACTTGAAATCCTCCCAAAGTAGCAGCAAACAAAGCTGCACTATCTGGAATTGGGAATAAGTTACCATTAACAATTAATGTATGATTTGCCTCTTGCGGTCTAATTAACCAACCATTCTGTAAGAAAAAGTAACCACCTACAAACTGACCACTACCCAAAGGCTCTCCACCTACACTGTTTGCAAAAGCTGGTAAAAACTTAGAATTATCGCCTAACAGCACCCAGTCTTTCCATCTAGAATATAAGTCTTGGACATCAAAGCTAGTAGTGCCTAATGTTAATGAAATTGTTTTATCTGTTCCATCAAATACAAAACCCACTAACTAACCTCTAACGTAGCGTCAATTCCTAGTATCTCAGTTAAAACAAAAATGTCTATTTCGTAATTTTTTTGAATGATAGTTAAAGCTTCTAATTGTTTTTCTGGCGGTAATTTTTGAATCTCGTCTTCTAACACGAACTCTGTAGTGATTTTAGATGATTCCAAAAAATATCTTTTACCCTGTGTGTCATCGGCAAATTTTTGATATTCACATATAACCCTAGTAACTTTCTCAAGCTCAGTACTAATACCATTAACACGATCAATATACTCTTCAGTCCACTTAGTGTTATGCCATCTATCAAAAATTAATTGTTCTTGAACCTGCCCATTATTATCACGTATTGTTATTATTGCCATTACTTACCTTACCTTAATTGTACTAAGGATTTTCAAACTGCCTATCTAATTGTTGCTGTATTGGGATTGATTGATTTTCATTAGCATAAGTAATATTAATTCTTTGAGTTATATAAGCCAATGAATGAATAACTATAAAACCATCGTTGCCAAATTCAGTATGCTCAAAATTAAAACTAGTGCCAGAATTTTCAACACCACCTATTTCTATAGCAGTAGCAGGATTGGTACCAACATAAGCCCTGACCTCTGAATTAGGTTGCAGTCCAGTAAATATTAAGGATACCGAATTATCTACAGTTAAAGTACCGCTAGTTTCAACAAGCGTTGGAATTGCTTGAGTTGGTAATAATCTTACAGTAACTGCTATTCCTGAATTATTTTGAATTTCAAATCCTGAATTAATCGTATAAGCTCTTAGGTCAACTATCGTACTTGTTGAAGCTCCATTAATTTTAATTCTTCCACCACTTGCTCCAGTTCCTATTAATTGATTTGTAGTAAGGTCTACTAGATCTAATCTTCCGCCATTATTGATATTGACATTACCAGTTAGTACACCTTGATTTGCTGTTGTTGCTACAACTGTATTATTAAGAATTACATTACAACTTGCTGTAGCTCCATTTGCAAAAGTTAACGTGCTAAATGGAATTAAATTTGTATAATTAGAACCACTTGTAAGGGTACTAGCACCTATGGTTATAGTGCCTGAACTGTGAGACCAAGCTCCAGCAATGGAATCTATAATTAAAGCATACCCTGTGTAGCTTGTTTCAGTATTAGTAGAAGTCGTTAAATCTACAGCACCACCACCAGCGGAAATGTCTTCTATATCATCATTATCAACATGTTCTGCCTTGTGCCTATCCCTAAACTTATCTAAAGTTTCTAGCGTGCCGTAAGCAAGGACTGTAGCTTTAGTTGTTTCAGTGATGCTTGAATCATCTACATCTGAAATTACTGTGCTTAATGGCGCTCTTGCATCAAAAGAAAATGACTGTGTTATCTTGTCATACTTTCTAGTGTTGCACACATAAGGTGCCACGATTACAGCATCGTCTAAATCATAAGTAGTTAAAGCACTTATAGTTACCCTTCCCCATTCGTAAGAAGTTTTCGCCCAATCTCCATTACCATCCGAATTTCCATCGAACACCTCTACCCCATTAGTGTTTTTAATTCTAAGTCTCATTCCAGAAGCATTGTTTTGTGTCGTAACTGTTAGAGGATTGGTAATTTTAACGGTATTAGAACCTGATAGTGCCGTTTGTTGATCAAATATCGTAATACCATTGTCCTGTAGGGTTTGAATATCATTCACCAAAATATCTTCTAAAGTTAAAGTATAACCAGTGCCATTACTGCTTAACCTGGCAAAACGATCAGTAATACCATTTGGATTAAATCTTATACTAGGTACTGTGGTGGATTGCGATAAACTCCAAAAATGATATACAACTTGAGCACCAGAATTAACACGTATGCCCTTAATCATGGCAACGTTGCTTTTAGGGTTAATTGGGCCTATGGAGCTGTTTAGATTTGAATATATTGGATTTAGAAAATAAGATTTGGTTCCATCCACTCTTCCACCTGCCGCTCCATTAAAGTTGACTGCTTGAACTTGAATCGCTTCCGAAGAGCCACTATTTCGATACATTCTTAGAAATTGAGTTGTACCAGTTATAAGAAAAGCTCCACCAAATAATCTAAAAGAACCAAAATCATCTGCTGTACTTACATTATTTCCCGTTTGTGAAAAACCACCAAAACCAGTACTGTTATCCATTAAACAGCAAGAATCTATAACAAAACCATCACTATCTAAATTACCAAATTGCATTATGCCATCAAGATCTGTCCATTCAGAATTAAATTCTAGAGTTTTGTTAATATCCTGGATCATGACATTTTGACCAATTGTCCAAGCGTTACTGGTGGTATGTCGATAGAAGTTAACACTTTCTTTAATCAAAGTTGAACCATCGTCCAAGTCATCCAACTGATAACTAACCCCTAAGTTGTTTCCAGTGGTTGGTATATCACTAGGAACTTCTGTGCCATCAGGCTTCAGGACAGGATATTCACCAAAAGGAAATAAGATGTCACAATAATTGGTTCCTTGGGCTATGATTTCTCGGCTTTCCCACTGAGCATTACCTGAATAAAAGTAAACATGCCTACCTACATCACCAGCAGCCCAACTAACCCCAGAAGTGTTAAGCCTAGTGTTAAGTCCATTAGCGCCAGTTCCTATACTAGATAGAGTTCCTGACTTATAAGGTGCAGTGGTGGTTATTGCCACTAATTATCTCCTATTCTTTCTTCTAAAGTTAATAAAACATACTCATTAAAAGACTTATTGCACTCTTCTGCTTTGGTTTTCGACCCATCAAAAATCTTTTTATCAGCGACAGTATTGATCGGGATTTCTAAAATCCTTGGTTTATCTGCTTTTTTAATTCTGTCTTCTGGTGTAATAATCATAATCTAAATCGTAAACCAAGCCTTCCTCTTATGCTCCAAGGGAAAGTACCCTCTTATGGATTAGCATAGTTCCTTTCAAGTGGAGCAACTAAAGAAACTACATTCGCTGTACTTCTAGCTATAGTACCAGTAGCTACAACATTCTGAGCTGTATCTAATCCACCTGCTACAACTGTTATGTCAGCATCAGTACCAGCAGATCGACCACCCTGCGTATTGTTGTCGTAGTCAAAATCTAATTGAACACTAGTAGCTGCTGAAATATTCCCTGACATATCAGAGCCTCCATTATCATCTACAAGAATCGCATTAGTTGAGCCATATTGATTACCATTGGCGTCAGTAAAGAAAACTCTATAATAACCATTTGTATCATTTTGTAAATTTGCATTGAATTGTAAAGTCAAAACTGCAACAAACGGGAATTGCCTTTCAGTTCCAGTGTCATCAACAAAGAATAATCTATTTGTATCAGCCGCTTGAAAATTATCGATGAAAACACCATTGTTATTAGACTGTCTTACTGTCTTTAAGTCACTACCAACAAACGTTAATAACTCATCAGCAATATTACCTATTTGAGTTCCAGTACCATCGTCTATATCAATGTTTTGCCTTAATTGATGTTGTGCAAACTCATATATTTGCTCAGCAGTTGCAGAGTTACCATCGATAATTACACCAAAAGCGAAATAAGAAGTACCTATTAATCTTTCACCAGTAAACGCAACCCAAGTCACACCAGTATCTGAACCGCCAGCAAGGTCACTATCATTACCAGCACTTGTTCCACCAGCTGTAGTTATATACCATCTATTATCAGTACTGGATTGCACTACATCATTAGCGTCATAGACAGTACTTACAGTCCAAGAACCTTCATTTTGGTGAGGAATATAAGTAATAGTCATTGCATCGTATGGCGCTACATCTGGAGTACCATCTGAATTAGCATCTATTCCAATATCAGCAGTAGTTATATTTAGATCTGTAGCCGTACTAATTGGAAATCTATAAGCTTGAGAAGCTAAGGTTGTCTCACCAATTGTGGATATATTTGATGAACCAAATAACTGCCCCTGTTCCCTAACAAATATGCTAAAGCTAGACCTTCTATCAAACCCATCACCATAAGAGCCATCACCGTTAGGGTCTGAAAGGATTTGAATAGCTTGATTAACCTGACCTGTTAACTCAAAATCTGTAGCACCAACGCCGTTATCATAATAAAGTTGATCATCTGATTCAATTGAACCTAAACCAATTACACTAGCCCATTGCTGCGTAACATTACCTGAAATATTTAGAACAGACCAGCCACCAGTTCTAATTAAAAATCTAGAAGCATCATTTAAGAAGTCCCAACCATCTTTCAACTCAAAACTTTCATCAGTAATAGGTGTTTTAGGGAAAGGGAACTTAATTAAGTTAGCATCATCTTTCCATTCTTCTTTCTCAAACGAATAAAGAGCTTTTAAAGTTACCCCATCACTAGACAAATTACCTGCTTCAGCTAAAGCTATTGTTAAGCCAGTAGTATTAAATGTAACTTCTGTACCTTGGTTTAAAAAATCTGGATCGGTAATTAAAGCCATTTAGTAGCACCTCCGCATTTTTCAAGGCAATATAAAGTAATGCCATAGTGGAATAAAGGACTTCTCATACCACTCTGCTCTATTGGGTAAACAGTTTTGCAATAATCTATAGCTTCCTGAAGCAAGCCAGCATTTAAGCCTTCAATCTTATCTTCAAAAACTACAGTATCTAAACTAGTTAAGTAAGAAGCTACGCTTTTCAATTTACCTTGGAAAGAACTATTATGTCTAACAATACTAGGGTCTCCAATATCCCAAAGCTCTGGAAAACTTTTTATACCTTTCACCCTTAAGGATACTGGTAACTGCTTAATATAGCCATTTACAAGACTTTGCTCTTGAGTCGATAACTGCTCTTTCTTTTCTGCTTTTAAACGACACTTAAATAAATCTTGCCTTAAAGCTTTACGCTCTTTTCTTGCAACGCTCCAGCTTTTATTTATATTGGAATAAAAAAGCATTACATTTTTAATAAAATTTTGGTCTTTTTCCTCAACCATATATATATTTTAACTTTGATTTACATACGCTTTTTAAGACAGAAATTCAAATAATCATGAGCTTTAAACTTGTTATAATACTTGCCATTTATTTCAATAAAAGCACCTGATTTTAATTGAAACTTTAAATAAGCTTCATAACTTTGATACTCAGCAAACTGGCAACAGTCGGTATTTAATCTATATTGCTTATACCAAGCTTTGGGATCTAACTTTTGTAACCTTTGTTTAAAAGCTTCTTGTAAACACTTAAAATGCTTGATAGCTTCCCATGTTGCTACAGTTAAACCTCTTCCACTTAGCTCACTTTTAAGCCTTTTGTATACCTTTGGGTTTAACTCCTTAAGTTGATCAATAAAAACTATTAGATAATCTTGCATTTTTGTTAATTTACTTTGTGTCATGAAAGAACATAAAATAAATTAAACCCCCTGATATTATTATGGATTAAATCAAGGTTTTTGTAAATAAATTATTAAAACAATTCGCCAAAGCTATTAAATTATCTATAAAAACATCCAAGTCCAAACCTAAATCTAGTTGTAAATCTAAATCAATTGTCATTATTTAGTCACTGATTTCTCTATCAGATTTATACTCGACTAAAGTTAAATTTACATTTGCATCAGAACCAGAAATTAAACTCATCTTAGTACCCTGTTTAACAAAAAATATTTGTTTTTCACCAGAAACAAACTTGCGATTAGTGGATACAACGGTTGCAGCAGGGACAGTAATTGTTCCACCACCACCAAAAGCAATATTATAATTAAGATCTTTGTCGGTTTGAAGCATAACCCCAGCATCAACTAGGAACTCTACTTCTCTTGCAGTACTGGCGGATAACTGAAAATTACCACCTGTAGCTGAACCACCATTTAACTTGATAAATTGAATTTCATCACCATTGGGGTCATGGGTAACTATTTCAGCTAAAGTATTTTGAAATCGGTTTACTGACATAACTTAATTATAATTCATCCTTAATATATTTACGGTGAAGTTAAAGCAGCGCTTGCTACGACTAAAACATTTGATAAGCCGTTTAAATTAGTTGCAGTTATACTCTGTAATCCTGAAACATTGTTACTATGAGCACTAGCTGCAAATTCAGTGCTATTAACATCCGCTGAAAAATCTTGAGTATCAACACCACCAAGCGTTATAAAGTTTGAATTATTGTTTGATATAGACCCTACTAATAAAAAACTATCAGGATCAGCAGTTAGAGAAACAGGTGAACTAGAACCGGTATTACTATTGAAAGTAGCTAAAACCTGCGATATATTCTCCGTACATTCAGTGTAGTAAGAATGTATAGCCGAACCAAAACTACTTGTATTATTTAAGACCACTGTAGCAGTAGTTGCAGTGGCTAATTTTATTGCCCAAATTTGGCTACTTACAAAACCTGGTCCAAGACTCGCTATTAAGCTGGCGGCATTGCCATTAACCGTCATCGTAGTAGCCTTAGTTCCAGTAAGAGTTATAGTCGTCACAAACAAAACCAATCGGTCTAAAGATGCTGTACCTAAAGGCACATTAGTAAATGTACTACCTCGACTACCTGTAACACTCCCTGCATAAGTTATCTGCGCTGGCGAAGGGGGTGATACTATATCACCTTTAGAAGGATTACCTAAATTCAAATCTAAACCTAGCCCAAAATTCATAACTTAATTATATTTCACATTCTCCACATATCTATCTCATCAGACAAGTATTCTCTATTTAATCTTTCTTCCAAGTAATCATCTACAGAGACTTTAGGCTTTTCTATTTCTATTTTCCTTTCATAGTCATAAGTCCAAACATCTAAATTCTCTAAAAGCATTTTACGCTTAATATTTGCATAAACTACACTTTCTAGAATATTATGACAAACCCCTGCAACTGCATCTGATATATCTTTACTACCACCTACAGGCTTTTCAATTACTCGCTTCTCACCAGTAACAATCTCTTCTAAAGCTCTAAGTTCACTACTTAATAATTTATTATCAACTACTGATACTCTTTCCTGTTCAATTAATTCTTTTAAATCATCAAATGGCTTGGGGTCTCTAACTGTACTAATAACTCTTGTATAAAAACCTTCATTCTCTAACTCTTGAATACTTTCCGTACTCTGGAATGAGTCATAGCTAATATATTGTAAGTTTAACCCCCAATCCCTAAGCTTTATAAGATCTTTCCTAATTTGAGCAATATTAACTTTGACACCATTACCTGGAGTTAATGTATAAGCAAATGGAACGTCTATATAAGCTTTAAAAGCATTACCTACTTTTTCAACTTTAGCTAAATAACCAAACGCCATAGCAGCCTTACAATTACTTACAGCCAAGTCAGTGTGCTCAAAAAATATCTTCCTAGGGTGTTCTCTTTGAATATTTCTTTTGTTCCATTCTATTTGACTATTAAAATTACCTCTACGCTTCCATAGATCAGTATTATCTTTTAAATCTAAAGCCCAATAAGTTTCTTTATCTTTTGGATAAAATATTTGATCGATAATCTCACCAGTATCAAAGAATGGATTAACAGCTTTAGCGCCTTTCCCTATAAAATCTTTTTGAAACTTATAAGGATTAGTAATAGCTATTTCATAAAGAGACATTGGGCAATCATTTCTAATGGTCATGTCATCCTTAATATCTTTTTCTTCAATGACTCCAGGTGGATATTTGCTATCACTTAACCTAAAATTGAAAAACTCTTCATCTTCAAACTTTTTAACTTCCCATAAAGCATATTCATATACTCTAGTGCAATGCTCTTTATAATTCGTAAACTCTTGAGCTAATCTTTGAGTAAAATCATCTTCAACCCTAGCGGAACCAGCTACTATCATTTTTGTAAAGTTGAAATCATAAGCACCAAATCTAGTTTGTATTCTAGATTCTAAAGTTCTATAGTTTCTTTCAGCTACATCTAGTAAACCACCTGTATCTTCAGTATCTTTTTTTTTAGAATTAGTAATTATCGGCTGGTGGTTCATTTCATCCATACCAACAAAGAAGTAAGCTATCGCTTTTTTACCATACTTACTAGTAGCTAGCATTGGAGATAGAAGTAACTCATTATTATCACCAATCTCTAAAGCTGATTCCTTCCTCTTGTTAACTGGTACATGTTTAATAACATAAGGCATTGATAAAAACATCTTTCTACAAGGTTCATAAAACACTTTATAAGTTTCAGTTTGACCATCTGATAAAACACCTGCCACTAATACAGTCTGCTCAGCCATGCCGTAAACTCTTCTTATATTCTCAAAGCAATTAGCATAAAGCAGTGAATAACAAGCCCCAATCTGCATAAAGAAAGTTTTACCTTGTCCCATAGAACCGCCATGAATAACTTCAGTAACAGGATCTTCACCAGCTAATACGTCTGGGTAACACTCGTAAAGCATTTCTCTTATCTTAGGTCTATAAAGTTGATTTGATAAATATTCGTTACTCTCACAAAACTCTTGAATAGTTGGAGGTACATGGCGCATCCCCATAATAGCCTCAAGAAAATCAAATCTCTGCTTCTTAATTACACTGAAAGCTGCATTGTGGAATATCTTAGCTTTTCTAGCCTCTCCATTAGTTTTATAAACATCTCTAAGGTTTAGTAATTCTTCGCCCCAATAATTAATCGTCTTTATCTTGCTATTTGTATCATAGTCATTTAAATACTTTTCTTTATATTGGTTTTGAAGGTTTTTTAAATTCATAAACTAAATAAACTACCCTGACTTAATCTTTCTTTACAAATGTTTACATACTCTTCGATCATTTCAACCCCAATAAAATCAATACCTTTCTTTTGGCATACTTTTAATGTTGTGCCTGAACCAGCAAAACAATCAAGAACTAGTTTAGGCTTTTCTTTATTTACTTTAGTATAAAGGTCTATACAGAAACTTATGACATTCTGTGGTTTCTGTGTGGGGTGATAGCGTTTTTCTTGACCTTCTCTTAACATTCCATTCCATCTATGCTCTATTTTCCTTACAGAACTTTTTAAGTTTGTCCATGCAAGCTCGCAATCAGCAAAATCAGTAGTACCGTTTAATTTATCCCAAACTATCCAGCAAGCACTTGGCGGTAAAGCATAATAATTCCCCCCCCAAATTATTGAATTTTTAGCCTTAGAAATTAATTTATCAATTAATGATTGATTTACTGTAGTTTTATCCCAATCGTAATTGGTATATTGACGACTAAAAGACTTTTTAAACCTTAGGTCATTTTTTCTTTCTCCTCGTTTCGACATAATAGAATCAGCCGAAATTCCATAAGGTGGATCAATAAGCAATAAATCAACATCTGGTAAATCATCTATTACGTCTTCTATTTTTGCGTGAATTATTTGATTTTTTAAGTTCAAAAAGTACCCCCACTACTATAAAAATTACTTGGCAAAGTATTACCTGGTACTGGACTGGGATCAATCTTTTCTATATACTCCCATAAATCAGATTGCAATACCCTAAAATAATTAGCCAGTACTGGTTCGCTAACCTTGTAAAGACAACCTTGCCTCACTTCTTTATAATGCTTTAAAAATCTATCGTCAGTAAATCGCTCAAAAAACTCTAATAATAAAACTACTTTTGATAAAAGCCAACCTAATTTAGTTTTATAAAATCTATCAGCCATTAAATGTTTATCCCCGTTGTTTTAAATTCAAAGCCTGTTTCTTTCAACTTAATTAAAGTTTCTTCTTTAACTTTACTACCATCAATAATCACGGGTCTCATAGCCAGCATCCCATCCATAAAATTATCTACTTCCATCCTACTCTCATCTAGTTGATTTGCATATTCTTGAAGTTCTTCTCTTATTATTTTTTGATCTTCTTCAGAAACACTAGTTAATCTTTCATGTTTAAACCAAGATCTTAAGAGATTACTTAAGTTATTATCATCTAGTCCGCTTATATATGGTTTTTTTATTTCTTCATTCATGAACCGCTTTTCTCTTCCTTTTCTACAACATCTTGAACAAAAGTAAATTCATAATCAAGCCTAGGATTTTCACCTAAACTAGAAACTGAATAAAATAAGATTTCCATATCGTCTAATCTATACTCATCTACGTCTATACCAATAAACCTTAACGCTTCATTTAATTTATGTTGAGATATTTTATGCACTATCTTTATTGGTTTTTGGGGTTTTATTGTTGGGGGTAACTCGCTCATTTTTGCCATATTATTTATCTCCTTAAAATTATTTTCACAAACACCATCTAGTTGATATAAATCACCCTTAATCAAATTAAACGAATCAATATCCAGCAAGGCATCAATCAAATAAAAACCATCACGCCTGCTATGAGGCTTTAGTAATGTATGGGGCATCGGTGGGTTCCAAACCCTCTTTAAGTACACACCCCTATCAAGTCTAGACCATTTACCTCTCAGAGATACCTCAAAGTATTGAATACTATTAGAGTCTAAATAGAAAGATTGCACCATACCGCGCTCAACCCATTCATTCACAAACTCTGCACAAGCTTCCGTGCCATCAAACTCAAGGTACTCATGGGTTGCATATTTTTTGCTTTTGTAAACTTTTTTAGTATAATCTACTTTACTACTGATCCTCACCGAACACCTTAAACCTTTGCTGATATGATAATCTTTCTATTTTAATATGTTCTATTTCTGACATTTAATTTACCTCCAAGTTATTACTATTATATCTTTTAGAAAGTTTTTTGTAAAGAAATATTCCCTCAAGGTTACTTATCGGCACAGCATTTATTTTCAACCTCTGCTGACCTTGATGCCTTTTGCTTGTTTTTAAAGCTTTAAAATTACACATATTTACCACCCTTACAAAACCTTAAGATATTCTCTTGAACCCAAACACTTATCTTGAAGCTTGATCAAAATCCTCGGGGTTTTTAAAGGCTCCTTAATAATTGGCTCTTACGAGCTCTAAATAATTGTAAGCCATTTAAGTTAAATACGCTTAGTTTCAAGATAACCATCTACTCTACACCAATATCCCTTAAATCTTTAGCAAATTGATCAACGTTATAAATCAACCTATTAAACTCTTTCTTGTGCTCCATTTGAGTCGCTAAAGGCATATTCTCATAGTCGTAATACAAGCCAATAGCCTCTAATTCTTCTTTAATAACCCCATTAAAAGCCTCTTTCTTGACTTCATCCTGGCATTTCGTCTTAGCAGCTACTAATCCGAATATAAGATCTAGTCTTTGCCTAGTCTTTAGTGTTGCTTTCTTTGTTTTATTCATGTTTTTACCTCCAAGTATTTTTATGAAAATTGTTATAAATAGTTAGTTCATATTAAAGGCATCATCACTTAGCCTGTCTTCAAAACTAGCTTGTATAGCCTTTATTGAGTCAGTATCTATCTTTTCACCCTTGACTACATTCTCTACATGGCTTCTTATTTCATTAGCTTCTTGATGGGCTAACTTAGATTGATCTGCTCTTAGGTCTTTAGATGCTTTGTCGTACATTCCTAGTCTTGCAAATAGATCGGTCTGCAATTGCTGAGCTTTACAGAGTAATGCTCCAGAATCATTAAATAGCTTAGGTAGTGCTGCTTTATCGCCTAAAGAGTCTATCTTAAAGTTGCAGTCTTGGAGAGCATTATGGGTTTGATTAAAGATAGTAAATGCTTGACCTTTAAATGAATTAAAGAACTCTAATTGGTCTATTAGAATGTCATATCCTAACTTAGGGTCTGTTAAGCCTTTTCTTTTAGCTTCTTTATAGTCACTAATAAGGCTTTCGGCTTCTTCAATATCTACACAGCATAACTCTTCACCTATTTGCCTTATAGACTTTCCTTGAAGTGTTGCTAGGCTTATGTATTCAAACAGAGTGGGTTTAACTCTTGGGTGACTGTAGTCCATTCCTTTTTGTAAAAACTTGTTTAGTTTCGTTAATAGAGTATATCTTTGGGTGTCTAATTTTTGGTTAGTATTGCTGATTTCTAAATCTAGAGAATTAATCATTAACTCTACTGGGTTTTGTCTTTGCCCTTTTGATTTAGTTAATGTTTTTTCGTTCATATTATTATTCAGTCTATTTAGGCTATCGACTCTCTTGTATATTTTTAACAAAAAACTTTATGCAAGTTCAGGGCATAAAGTAAATTGACAAATATAATGGGTTTACAGATACAAAAACACTATTCCCCCACTAGTAATTATACCAAGTTTGTTAATATTTGCCAAGCGCTAATATATCTTTTTTAGTACCCATGCCCCTCTCTAGCTCATATCCATAAACAGGTTTATCCATTATTTTCCACAACTTTTTGAAATTACGCGGCGTATCGCTTGACATACAAGCTGGATGCTTAATTTCCAACAACCTAAGTTGCTCTAAAAATTCACAAACACGCCTGGCAAACTTATGTAACCACTCAATACACCGCTCAGGGGTATCACAGGGGCAATCATAACGCTTTACAATTTTAGTTTGTAAATCAATTAGACTCCAAGCCGATAAGTGCATCCTTGCCGATATTAACCACAATGGATACCCTTTGTCCAAATAAATCAAAAATTTAACTTCAGCTTCAGTCATTTCAAAACAAGACACAATTTGCTGATCTTTAGTAAATTCAATAATATACTTCTTTTTCAATTGACTCAATTTACCAACACCCCATTAATCACACCCCATGTTTACGCCTTGTGACCAATTCTTCCAAAACAAACTTAGCCATAGATTCAACGTCATCAAGTTCGGTCAAAAATTGCGAAACATGAAACTGGAAAAACTCTTGTTGGCACAATGCCTTTTTTGACTTAATAGCTTCTTCATAGTCTTTTGAATATTTCTTCCTCTGAACTAACCAACAGAAAAGATCATATGCAGTATAAGCCTTACACCTATTCTCTGATAAATTCCACGCCATATCATGCATGTACCCACAATCTATAGCATTAGATGATTTCTCATCACACCACATTTCTACACCATCCAATTCAGCACAAACACCCCAAAAGCCAGTATGAAGCTGAAAATCAAAACCATACTGCTTAAGTATTAACGATGTTTTATAAGTTGTTACTATATCCTTCAATTCATTCATATTTAACCTCCAAATTTTTCTTTATACTCTTGGATAAACACTCTATTGTTACGCACTTCTTCAAAGTCACATTTTTTTACATCGCAAAAATCACTAATACGCTTTTCTTGCCAACGTATTACATCCCAATTTGCAACATATTCACTTGGAATAATGAACCTTTCAAGCCAAAAAAGCCACTCTGTGTCACCATCCATAAATTTATTAATATCAAATCCTGAGTCTAAATCATTTTCAACAAAATCGCTGCGAACTACTTCGATACCTAATTTACCCCAATCAATACTGCCCATACTACTACCCTAAATCAATCCTAGATTTATACTCTTGAATAAATGACGATTTTCTAATGTCTAAATCTTCTAAACCACCTATTAAAATTAAAAAGTTCTTAAAGACATCAAATCTAGATAAAGATTTTGAATTAAATATCACAGAATAATAAACCTCTTGCAAATCAACTGTATACACCTCAGACTTGTCATACTTTCGCTCACCAACTATACAATTTTCATACTTATCAGCTATTTTATTTACAGTCTTTTCAGACCATGTTTTATTAGGTTTTATTATTGTTACTTTCATTTTTTTTATCCTTATCTCTATATTCACTAATCAACCTCTCACCAAGCTTAATACACTCTTTTTCAATTAAAGCTCTAGACATTTGCCCAAAAAGATCATACATTTCCTGAGCGTCCCAAATACCTTTAATTGCTTCACTATACTCAGACTCACCCATATGATTTAAGTGATACATTTCGCCATCTTCTTCTTGCCATAAACCTATGGGGTTTATACAGGATTCATCATAGTAAAGTCTAAGGTTGTTGAAATAAAGGCTAAAACTTACGGCTCCAAACCTATGATCGACATGACCGAATTCGATAAAAGCTGTATCCGAATCATGATCGTAATTGTGATTATCTATATCATAAGAAAGAAAACCCCCTGCCCTTTCTTCGAAATCTCGTAAAAATTGCTCTTTGGTGTATTTATTTTCCATTCTTTTCTTTCTCCACTTGTAAATGTTTTACATAATCTATAAGCCTGTTAAGTGAACAAAATGTTAAGAAATTACTTATCATTCACTTGTTTCTTCGTAGTCTTTCCAGTCAAACTCGTAGGCACATTCAGCCATTTGCCACATTAGCTGTTCTTGAGGGTGTATAGACTCGGAGAAGTCATAAGCTTCTGGCGCAACATACCCGTGCATCCTGTAGAATTGCCACGCTAAATCGTTTATTGCCTTATGTTCGTTAATTGCCTTATGTTTGTTAATGCATTCGTACATCTTTCTACTTACTAAAACCTCGTTATCTGCTAGATAATCATGTACTCTGATTATTATTTCTGGTTTAATTATTCTTTCTATAAATTTATTCAACCTGTCTTCTTCTGGCATTTTTATTTCCCTTTAAGGCTTACCTAAAAGATAAGCCTATTATTGTCTTTACAAAAAGTGTGTGTAAATTCTTTTACTTTTGTTTTAAGTTTGATTTCACCAGTAACTACTAGTAGCTCAGGTAAGTTTTTATATTGCTCACGACCTTGATTAGTTAATTCAATATTTTGAATAACTATTTCTTGAGCATGTCTTGCATCTGCCGTTCTTGCTATTTGCTCTATTAAAATTTCTTTGTCTATAAGTTTCATAATTTAATAACCTCCAAGTTATATATTTATTATACCCAATAAAAAGATTTTTTGTCAACTTTTTAGCCTAATTTTATAAAAATTATTTATGGGTTTTCATAGCATAAACTATTTTGCATACTTCAAAAACTCCTTAATAAACTCTTCCTCTTCTTTAGTTTTGCGTATGTCTCCACCATCATTAGGGAACTTACCACGCTTAAGCCACTTAATATAATTTATGTGATTTTCGTTTCTTGCATGAACTGCTTGATTTTTATATTTACCCATTTTAAAGCAAGCTTCATTTTTTTCATTTACGTAGAACCATTTCCCTGGTAATTTGTAATCACCAATTGAGTACTTTGATATCTGTTCATAACTCAGAGATTTACACTTTTCATATTCCATTTGATAGTCAAAATATAATTGCACTTTCTGAACTACGCTAGAAGCCCCTGAGTCAAGTTTTTGATACTGATCTGGGGTTAATGTCGAATATTGATCATTTCCAACCCATACGTCTAATTTAATCGGGTCTATGGGTGTATATTTATTCTGCCAGTGATCAAATGGGTTTAATTCCTTATAACTTGAATATCTTTCCTTTAGAAATTCAAGAGCTTTTAAAATTGAATGACCAATATAAACTCTTTTGTTTCTAGAAAAAGCTTCAAACTCTCTTTGAAATCCACTTAAATCAACAGTATCTTGAAGCGCTTCTTTTTCATGCTTTGCAAGTTTAGCTATATTTTCTTCCTTAAACTCTTTAGTTTTTTGAACATAAAACCTTTCACCAAAACCATGATCTTGATCAATCACTCCATGCCAAATAAAGTTTAAATTTTGTCTTTGATAATGATGAATAAATATTAATTCACTAGTGTCGTAGCTATATATTTTTCTTGGCTTCAAATCACATCCCTTACATTCAAATATTTCCTATGGAGTATCTAGGTCAACTGGTATATTTTTTAAACAATCTGCGCAAGTTATATAACCTACACAGTTATCATTCATACAACTTCTTTAACACCTCTAATCTTTTTAACTCAACACATTCAGAAAGTAAATCTTTTTCAAACTCACTAAATTTCTCTAATTTACAAATATCTAAAACCATATTAGTACAAAGGTCATCAAGCAAAGATTCTGGGTCTTTCTTGACATTCATATGACGTGGAATAGATACATGCTCCATTGCCTCAGCAAAAGTATTTAAAACTTGTTTTTTCTTTGTTAAATACTTAACATTTTTACCTAAATACTGAATCAATAAATGTTTTATACCAGCAGCAGTTTTAATATCAAAACCTTCTTTGCCAGCCATGAAATGAAATTGCCTCTGCTTGTAAGTTACATCTTCTTTAAGATCATTAATCAACTCCCCAAAATCTTCTACTTTCATTTGAATATGAGCTTGAAGCATTCTTTCATAATCCTCTATTGTTTTTAAACCTTTGTAATAAATAGCCATCTCTTAAAGTCCTCCTTCTACTAAGCCTACTAGTAGACTTACTGCTAAAAATCCAATCACTAAACACCCCACCATAATTAGACAGCTTAAGTATGGATTCTCCGCCTGTTCAGGTGGATTTTTTAAATCATTAAAAGCTCTTTGTGTAATTCTTATCATTTCTAACCTCCAAGTTATATTTTTATTATACCCAGTGAAAAGATTTTTTGTCAACTTTTTAGCCTAATTTTATAAAAATTATTTATGGGTTTTCAAAACATAAGAAATTTTAACAATAAAGGAACGATTTCTTTTTGGCTTCAGTAACTTCATTAGCAAATAAATTTAAAGCATAAGCATCATTTAAGTCATGCGAACTGTAAGCCTTTCCTGTTTTTTTGTATAGCAACTCTGCTACTTGATCTTTTTTTGCTTTACCGTTCCCTAGAAAAGCTTTTATTGTCGTTGGTGGAACTCTGTAAACATTTAATCCAAACTGATAGGCAAGAATATAAGCTACTCCGTGCAACTCTGCTAAAGCTTCTCTGCCAAACTTACTGCCATATGAATAACCTTCCACCCAAACTACTGAGGTGCTATGAAATAAATCCTCAAACTCTTTTCTAAACCAAGAAAGCCTAGCGCCAGCTTTTAATTTTGGGGGGCTTAACACCCCCCTATTTTCGTGATCGAAAAAATACCCAGTATTAGACAAAGAAATATCTAAAGCTAATAGCTTTTTCTCTGACTGGATTATCATTACTCAGGACTTCCAGTTACCTCAACATAAGTATTAGCTAACTCTTGTTTATTTAACTTATGTTTCTTAAGAAACGTCTTAAGATCATCTCGTGGATCTGGTGTTAACCCAGCCTTTTCACCCATACTTTCACGCAAAATATTTAAAGTTATCTTAGAATAGTTATCTTCAGAGTAATGCTCTTGAGCTAAACCCATTAAACTTTCATACTCTTCAGATTCTGCACCTGCATATTTAAGAGTTACAGACATTGGCTTGTCGCCATCTTCACCACTGATCTTATATTTTTGTGAAAACTCTTTTTCGTTCATTTCTCTAGCATCTTCTAAAGCTGCTGCTAGTTGCTCATCACTATATTGATCTGCTCTACTACAAATCAAAGCTAGTTTATCAATACCTGCTCCGATAACTTCATTAGGCTTAACTCCACGCTTAGTAAGAATATCAAAAACACCCTTGTATTTATTTACAGTGTTTCTTTTAACTCCAAAATGATCTAAACAATATTGGTAATAACCGCCTGTATTTTCAGCATATTTAGCATCGTCTTTCCAAACTTCTTTTTGTTCAAGTTCGTACAATAAACCACCTAGCCAAAAAGCTAAAAACTCTTTTGTATTAAAACATGGCTTAACACTTGCAGAAATAACATCAGCTTCCAAAGTTGATAAAAACACTTTTGCATCATCAACCGTTGCTAAATCTGTTCCACCAATGCTAACTACTTGTAATTCTGTACTGCTCATTTTATATATTTCTCCTTCATTGCTTTACTTCTATTAACTCTTTCCATGATTTCGCCTTTATATCTCAAGTAATTAATCTTGAAATACTTAGCTGAGTTTTGTACTTGATCATTTTTCTGATCACAAAGGTAGATCAAATACAAGTCATTCTCAAGCTCACCTAAATTAATACCATTCCTAACCTCGAATTGATCTTTAAGTTGCTCTAATAAGTATCTATAAAAAACTAACTGCTTAATATGGATATTTTCAGCAGTTTTTAACTTTAAAAAATCTTTAGCGTTTTTAGTCTTAAGCTCTAAAATCGTACTTTTGCCAGTGTATTTATAGGCTTCAGCCCCATTAATAACTTCAGGTTCTTTTTTAGATACATGATTTTTTTTGGCTTCTCTTTGCCAGAACTCTTCAATATTATCGCCCTGGAGAATAGAACTTACGTGCATTAATCCAGAATCTCTTTTTTTCTTTTTAAAAACATTCAAACCTAAACAAAAATCACATATTAAATCTTCGATATTTGCATCTTCTGCAAAACTTAAAAGAAAATCAGGAGTACCGTTGATTCCACACCCATTGTCTCTAAGCACTGCCTGAGAATAAACATTACAAGGTAATCTATCTACCAACAACTCACCAAAAAAGTCTTCATAATAAAGACCTCTTAAAAAAACTAACTGAGTAGGTAAATTAATGTACTCATACTCTGAGTAATCATCATTAGACTCTTTAACCTTTTGAAATAAGCCTTTACTTTTAAAATTAAAACCTTTACTGAACTTCATTTTTCTTCTTGATAACCACCTCTTGATGTTCGTCATTCCTCAATCGGGTTCCCATTTCTATATACTCTAGTAATACTTGCTTACTTGTCAATATGCAATCTTCAATTACTCGACCTTCTTCATTTATAAACTGCACATTTAAAAAAGGGACTTCACTAACTTCACAACCATTACGCATCTTCTTAAGCGTCTCTAGTGTCACTGAGTAAGATTTATTCTTAGTTACCTTATGTTCTACCCTCGCAAGTCCTGGGACTTTAACATCAAGCTTGTCTCTACCTCTTCCTGAACCCTTAACCATTAACGCCTTATTAATATCGTCTTTTAACTTAGCTTCTAACTTAGGGCTCATTTCATGGCTAATACTCATTGCATTTTTTTGTTTACGTGGTCTTTTCACTAGCTTTTCTTCCCTTTAACCTTCATCTCCAGTGGAGCAACCACAGTATCGTAAAGCTCCTTCATTTTCTTAAATTCAGTAGGACTTATCTTCGTAAGCAAATAGCCATCTTTTGGAATACCACCATAAGCATAAACTTTACGACCGTAACAGTAAATCAAAAGAGACTTGAGGAAATTTAAACTAGCTTTATCTTTATAAAGCCATTCCAGCCAAGCCTCTTTCTTATCGAACTTCTCCCCCGTAACTGCGTAAACTTTTGAATGAGGATTAAATAAATTGAAATCCCTTGCACGATCATATATAAAATCAGGCTCTTTAACGCTTTTAAAATATTCAACACCAGTAATACTAGGTGTATAACTTAAATAAGATGATATTTTTGTCCCTGCGATTTGTCTAAGTTTATCAAGCTGCATAGTATGTTTTGCTGAAGCAACTTGACTAATACCAAAAACATTAGCTTCATCGGTGCTTTCACGAAACATTTTAATAATTGTTGATGAATATAGCTCTACCCACTCACCACCAACAAAATTAGCTCTGGTATACATAGCAATCGGATTAACCTTCTTGTTAACCCAAACCATTAAAGCTGGCTTACCCTCACGGGCACGCCTCGCTCTCCATGCCAATACTTTACGACATGCACTACGAATAATCTTACCTAAACCACCAGGCGTAGCCGTATCATGCGCTGATTTCTCAGATTGTTCTATTGATTGAAGTGCATGTATGGAGTCAACAAACGCTAAGCCTAAATTATCTATCTTAAGCATCTCATCAAGCATGTCAAGCCAATCTTCAGCGCATTTTGTTTTCTCTTTATAAACAAATAATTTCTTTTCAATTAATTTATTTACATCAAAACCAGCAGCTGCACCCCAATCATCACAAAAAGAACCCTCTTCATCACTCCAGGCGATAGATTCTTTTGGGTATTTTTGATGAAAATTTTTAGCTATTTGCATCATTAGCGCAGTTTTTCCCGAACCAGCTACGCCATGAATAGTCATTAGTTGATTAGATAAAATACCACCACCAAGTAAAAAATCATACTCAAAAATACCAGTAGGGACAAAAGAGTTAGATAAATCAATATCACACATTCGACTCAACCCAAGAGTATCAGCACTATCATTATCAAAATCTTCTAAACTAATTGCATCAAAATTACCAGCTTTACTCATGAGCACCCCCTGCAAAGTTGTTGAACTCTTCCTCTAACTGCTCACGCATTACTGCATAGCATTGCTTAATACTATCTGGATTATCGTCACAATTCCGCTCAAGTCCAATGCTGAAGCTTTTCCAATCACTATTAGAGCTTTCACCCCTATTTGCACCTTCTAATTGCCCTTGCTTATAACCGAGAATACATTTCGCTTTTTTCTTGCTCTCGTTTTTCAGTACTAAGGATTCTAGCAACTCTTGTATTTTGCAGAATATTTTCTCTAAATCTTTTAACTCTATTGACATATTCGTCTTTGCCTCCACGCTTATTAAAACCTAAGTCTAATCCTTCAACATTACCGCCATGCTTTTTGATTTGCTTCTCAAGCTCTCGAGTAGCTATCTTACACAAAAGTTTAATTTCTCTTTCATAACCCTTAAGTGAACCTGCACCACGAACGCTGTAAGCATACATAAGCTCAGCCAAAATTAGATATTCCATCAAGGAGTAGTAACGGTTATTGTTTCTTTTAATAACCTCTGAATCAAAAAGCATCCCCAAAAGCTTTAACATGGTTAAATGTTGAATTTTAAGTGCCTCAGCTATCCCATAACCAGACATAGCTTGAGAAGATACTTTAGTTTCTATATTTGTTACAAATACATTACTCGTAACTTGATCAAAACTAGCTTCTATTACTTTTTCTACATAACTGTCATAAGAATGACACCCTATTTTAAGCATATGCTTTTTAAAAGTTTTATCTCGACCTTTTCTTAAAACATCAAATCTATACTTTTCGTTAGTATAGTATGAAGAATGTTTTTTCCAGTAAGATTCTTTTTCTTCAGCCATGAACTACCCCTTGTATTTTTTAACTGGAAAACCTTTGAGAGCTTCAATGTAAGTAGCTTGTTTTTCCAAATTAAAGAAACCCAATTCATGAGGGGTTATTTTAATGTTTTTGGCATACTTAACTTTACCTTCTTCTCTAACTTCATCAGAACCAAACTGCTCAATTAATTCTTCTTCAGTAAATCTTTTAATCTTAACTGGGTTTTCATCATCATCTTGCCAATAGCCAATACTTCCAGTTTTAGAACTTTGCTTATCTTTGCGCTCAATAGTAAGCCCCAAACCTCTAACAGTTCCATACTTCTCGTTCCACTCACAAAGTTGCTCTAATAGCTTCTCTATTTGTTTCTTGTAGCTACCTTGTTGACGAATAGCCCATAATTTTTTAGCGTGTCCAATATTGCCGTTTTTATCAGTATATTCTTCAATAACTGGAACCAAAATACAGAAAACTAAAGGTACTTTGTTCTTACAAAGTTCACACGGCTTAGTATTACCTTCATCGTCAACATTTTCAGCAACACAAAGGGCAAAAGCTTTGTGACCAAACTCAGAACCATCATCTAAAAAGCTTTCATGTACCCAAAATTGAAATACACCTTCAACCGTATTAGGGCTTATTTGATTAGCTAAAATAATTATTCTTTTAGACTCATCGGATTTTAGTGAAACTATTTTTTTACCAATGTAGTCACCTTCTGTATATTCATTATTATCCGTAAAGTTCATAGATAACCCCGTGCTTTGAGTTTCTGTTTTTATTGAGCTAAAATTAGCAAATTCCATATGTAATTACCTCCATTTCTTTTTATATCTTATCACAGCAAAGATTTTTTAACAAGTTTTTTAGATAAAATTATCAAATATTAAATCACTTAAACCCAAATCATCCACATCCTCTTTCTCGGTCTTAGACCAATCAAAACTAAAGCAAAACAAGCCTTTTTCTTGAAAGTACTTTTTGTAATACTTTTGATTTTCTTGCCCTGGATTCACAGGCTCGCCCTTTGCATTAATTTGATCTTTATCGTTATCAAAAAGTAAATATACGCTTTTAGAATAACCACTCATCCTCTTAGCTTTAGACTCCATAAAAGTAGCTCCAAGAGTCGCAACTATATCAAATCTCTCGCCAACTTTATTACTTAATAAACAAGCTAAGCCTGTCATACCTTCAGTCACCAAAAGCGGCTTACTACTCAAGAGGTGCTCACCTAATACAATTTTATTCTTCTCGAGACCTTTACTATCTTTAGTTCTTATATCTTGACCAGCGTAAGCCCTGCGAGTATAACCAACGCATTTCTTGCTCCTAAGAATTACTGGGAACACAATATACTTTTCTTTATCAGCTACCTTGATATCTAATTTTGAGATAACTGAATCACTAATATTTCGCCTACTTAAATACTCTTTGGCTTCAGGCACTTCAGAAACTTCTTTAAACCCCTTTTCTATAATCAAATCTTGCCAATCAACATAGTTAAATGTTTGTCTTTTACTCGTTCTTTTGTTTGCTCTAAATAATCTAAACGTATCTTCTTCACCTAAATATCTTTCTTTATAGTTTTTGTAAAGATCTTTGTTTTTACCAGAAATAAACCATAAAAAAGTCTTAATAGTGCCACCTACTCCGCAACCTAAACACTTAAAATAAACATCTTCAATAGCTCCATCTTTGATTAAAAATGAGGGATGCCTATCACCATCTTTATGACTATCTTTAAAAGGACAACTGCAAGCAAAATATCCAGTTTTTCTTTTAATATTTGTAATGCCTAAATCTTCAAGCATTGACCTGACATCATAAGACAATTGAATGCACCTCGCAAAACTTATAAGCAAAAATAGGTAACGCATTAGCATTGGCTGACGGCTCACCAGAATGATAAATTAAAGCTTTTCTAATATTATATAAATGGTAATCAATTGTTCTATCTGAAACATACATAAGGTTAGCTATATCAACACGATCATAACCTTTAGAAACCCAATAAAGAGTTTCTATCTGAGCTTTAGAAAAAATACAATTCCCTTTATAGCAAGAAAACTTTACAAACCTATCATCTAAAAATCTACACATTACTATCTAACACCTCTTTTTGAAGTTCACATTTCTGCCTCAAACTCTTTAAAACTATTTCGTCCAGTGTATCTTTAGCGATTAAATGATAATAAACACAAGTTTGATTTTGCCCTATCCTATGTATCCTTTTTCTAACCTGCCTAAATCTATCGCTTGAGAAATCATGATCAATAAAGATCATATATCTACAATTAGTAAGGGTTACAGCAGTTTCAACAGTTTGAGTAGTAGCAAATAAATATTGAGTTTTACCAACCTTAAAGTCTTCTAAAACTTTTTCCCTTTCTTTATCGTCACACGCGCCAGTATGAAGCCCAATAGCTACAGTGTTAGTTTCTTTAAACTTTTGACTGTACTTTTCTATACACAACCTTGAAGTGCTAAGAATAATAGCTTGCTGATCTTCCAGTTGGTCTAGCAGGTTAAGTAACGCTTGATACTTGTCCCAAACCTCCAACTTCTCTACAACTTCCGAAACACTACCAATTAATCCACTTGGTATCTGCTTAAGCCTTATTAGTTGCTTTAGTACCGAATCAGAGCTCGAATCTTCTTCAATATTTTCAGTTAATACCTTTGGCTTAATTTTAGTAAGTTGATTAAATAACTTTTGGTCTCCACCATTTAGAGCCTCTTTAATTGCATCAAATAAACTAAAATCACTAGCATAAGTTTGATAAACAGCCTCAGTTTCAGGACTTAGCCTAACTTGAATCTCTTGATCTATCGCCTCTGGTAGATCTAATATGTCTTCAGTGGCTTGAAAGTAGTAGGGCTTAAGCATCTTCTTAAGCTCATTAACGTTCTTAGCTTGCTTTCCATCTTCGTCAGCAGCATATCTTTCTAGAAATTTCCAGTAACTAGCAGGCACTGCACAGGGATGAATAAATCTCATTTGATTCCAGATACTGCCTACATTATTGGTAATACTTGTTCCCGTTAAGCACCTTCTATACTTAATTCTTCCAACAAACTCAGGGTAAGTAAGCTTGTGTCCTCTACCACTTTTCCTATTAGCTATTTTCTGACTTTCATCCAAAACACAATATACATTTTTTTGACTAGTAATAAAATCTTGAACTATTTGAACCCCTTTACTAGAAGTTGTAAAGTCATAATTGATTATAAAAACATTGTCAGTATTCCTCAAATAAAGCTCATCTAATAATTTTTGATCTTTTTTTCTAAATTTCCCTTCATGTCTATAAAACTTTAAGCGCTTATAAATATTGGGATTGCAATGCTTTTCAAACTCACTTTCCCATACCGCTAAAGCTATCTTAGGGCAAATGATTAATATAGATAAAGGCTCATCCATATTTAATAAACAAAACTCATCTATAGCAGTCTTAGTCTTTCCAAGCCCAGGGTCAAAGAAAAAACCCATACCGCTAGCACCAGCTGAATACTCTATACACCTTGCTTGATGGTTCATAGGCTCAAAAACGAAGTCAAACTCTTTTACCTTTTGCCTTATCTCTAAAGTTGAAAAATGCTTTTCTTTGTCATAATCGTGTAAATTAGATAACTGATAAGTAGCCTCTATGTCTGAATTTTTATCACGAATCCAAGAATTAAAGTGAACCACCCCATTACTAATTCTTACAGAAAACTTAGGAGCCCAATGGCTCTTACCTTTATCAAAAAAATAAAATTGATAAGCTTTTTCTGTTTCACCTTGAAAATAACATTGTTTGAGAACTTTAGATAAATTAGACATTAAAACCCATTAAAATTAATAAATGGACTAGGAGCCTACCCCCTTCCTAGTCCACGATTTTTTTTATTATTATTCTTCATAAGTTATTGATAAATCACAATCATTAACCATTTCATAAAATACAAGTAATCCATACTTATCAGCAAGATCATCTACTCTTTTCTTAGTGTCGGAATCCATTAAGCTTGCATCTTTAATTCTTGCAATCTTTAGGTTAGGCTTAGTGGCTAAACTGATCTTAACCCCCAACTCCATAAGTTGAGCTTTACTTAATTGAGCTTCAGAAACAGATAAACCTTCGTAAGTTAAGCCGTTCTCGTTAAATCCTAGTCCATCCAAACCAAACTTAGTTACAGCTTCATTTAATTTAGCTACTTTTTGCTTGTCAATACTATTCTTAACCTCAGTTGCATCTAAGATCTTATTATTCTCTTTAAGTTCTTGCTTTTTCAACTCTTTGACTTTCTTCAAAGCTTCAAATTTGATGTTGTTTTCTTTAATCTTTTCAAGCTCTTCAGCTGCATCCAATTCAGGAACCGTAATAGCTTCATACTTTTTATGTAATTCATCCCTTAAATTACCAGTCTTAGTAATAACATCTCTTTGAGCTTCAATAGATTCCTCTAAAGCTTTTTGAGCTGCTTTAAGTTGTGCTAACTCTTGCTCTAATCCAGCCAATTTAGATACTCCATCTTTAAGTTTAATCTCAGCATTAGTTGTTTCATTTAATGCAGCATCTTTCTTGATCTTAATATCGCCAACCTCTTGCTGTTTTTGAATTAGCTCTGATGGATCAATGTAAAGAACCTCTTCACTTTCATCAATACCTTTGAATTCAGAATAAGAAATCTTGATGGACTCTATTTGCTTTTTAGTTTGAGTAATAAGATCTTGTTGCGCCTGTCTATCAGAATCTAACTTATCAAATTCTTCTTCCAGCCTAAAGAGTTTTAAAATGAATTTCTTCTGCTCACCAGCCGTTAAATCACCAAATTCAAAGATATCAAAGAAAGTGTTATTGATTAAATCATCTAACTTGTCCTTAGCAGTATTTCCTTTAGACTTTTTGCCATTAAGAAATAAAGTAAATGAAGTCTTAATTTTCTCTCCATCTCTCTTAAATTCCATAAGCGTTTTGAATGGTACTTCTTCACCATTAATGGTTTGAATTAATTCAGACTCAATCTTGGCATAATCTTCACCAACCTTGATTGGATCTTTAGGTACACCTTTGCCACCCAGTGATAAAGACAAAGCATCTATAAAACTAGATTTTCCAGCTCCATTCCTCCCAGATACATTAACAGACTTTGCATCACCTGGTATATCTTCAGATACAGTTATCTTTTTATAGTTTTCTATATTTAGTTTTTTTAATTTAATGTTCAATTTACTTATTCTCCTTTCTTTATAAATTCAAACTCTTCTCTACTAAAAATCTCATATGGATTTTCTATAGGGTTTTGAATTGCTTCTAATTGATCTTCAATGTCACCTAGATGCCATACACATTCATCAAAATAGACATACTCATCTTGTTGATTAAAGTAAAAATCAGCTAACAAAACATCTATAGTATCAGTGTGTTTTTCATATAAACGAACATGATCTTCATTTAACTGGATATCTTCACCAAACTCAATCTTGTATAAATCTACAAACTTACAGTAAAGAAAATCTATTAAACTATCAGAGACAGGCTCTAATAGCTCATAAATCCAGGGTTTATCTTTTTTTAAATCCTCTAATATCATTTAATTAACCTCCAAGTTATATTATTAATTATACCCAGTGAAAAGATTTTTTGTCAATTTATTTTTATTTCTTTGGCAAATAATCAGAGTATTTATTTCGCAAGGCATATAAATCAAGGTCAGTTAAACCAGATTGCTTTACCTTCTGTTCCTTCTTCTCTTCACCCCTGAGATCGCTAAGTTGAGATTTCAACTTTTCATCAGTTACAAAATAGTGAGGCTTCTTGTAGTCAAACTTAATAGTACCCAACTTCACCAACTTTGAAACATATTGAATTAATTGACTGTGTATCTGCTCATGCTCACTAGGTGTTAACATTGCCATATTTTCAATCTTGTTATTAGACCTATCCCAGTCAATATGATGCTTCTGCAAATCATCCCTATTGAGCTTGGATTCTAAGCCCATACTTTTATATTTTTCTTTAATTTGCTCATCACTAGGGTATTTTCTAGGCTTACTCTTATCCCATCTTTCCAAGTATTCTGGATAAAATATCTTTTTCTCTTTCGTGCGAACCATTAATAACCTCCAATCACCTTAATTTCTTGAGTTTCCACACCCTTATAATTTATAGGATTATCAAACTTAAAGAATACACAATCAACATCTCTAACGAAATAATCGCATGCTGTTCTTAAAGTCATATACTCCTTATTTCTCATATTCCATCTTTGCAGAGTTGCAACTTTTTGTCTCTTAATTTCTTTTAAGTAATCCTTAGCTATCTGAAGTTTTTTAAATCTTCCCATCTTTCACCCCCATTTTATAAATAAATGCACCTAAAACAAAAGAAGATAAGCATTGCACCATAATAAGCACACCATTAACTATCTTCGCTAATAAAACTGGATCTTGCATTAGTAGCCACCTCCAGAAAGATATTTATTGTCGTTATAACCACTTGGTGTCACTGTATAGCCCGTATCAACCGAGTCACTATTCCTGTTATACATCCTTCTTTCTTGTTGCATAGCCTGTTCACTAGCAAACATAGCTCGCTTATTTTCAGTAATCGAATGATCAGTAAATCTAAGCCTCTTTTTTAAGTCCTCAATACCTTCAACCGCTCTTTTATCAGCAGTTAACCATTTCTTTTTATTGGGTAAAGAAACTTGATTTCTATAACTAGTTAAATCATGTAACTTTCTTTGAATAAGTAGTATCTCAGGATCGTTAGGATTCTTAACCCTTACATGCCTTGCGCTAACCGAACCCAAAACGCAAAGGCTTGTTAAACCTACTGCAGCTATCTTTTTAAACATTTTAATTACCTCCAAGTTTTTGTAAATGTTATTTCTATTTATGTTTTACCCTAACATAAACTTTTTTAACACTTTTTAGAAACTTTTCAGTAATTCTTTTACACTAGTACCATTGGATTAGTTTCCCTTAAATACTGTTCAGCTTCATCTATTTCAGAAATATCACCGTGCTTTATATTAAAGTTAATCCATCTACTTGGTATATCGTCAAGACCAGTTCTGTTTTTCAAGACATCAATTATTCGCATATTAGAAGGGTCTGGCAACTCATCACACTTACGAATACCTAAAACTAAATGTGCTATCTTTCCAAAATTGTCAGTATCGGAGAAATTCTTTAAACTCAAAGGCTTGTTTTCGTTAGCCTCCCTGTTCACTTGAGAAGTACAAATTATACAAACCTGGTATTTCTCAGCAATAGCTTTCAACCTATTCAATACAGCTTTAACTATTTCGTGATCAGCTTTCTTGTATGTAGGTTTATTGTCTAACTTGAACAAATAAACAGCATCAATGAAAAATATCTTAGGTTTTTTCTGGGCTATCAATCTTTCAATATCTCTTATACACAATTCATGAGCATCACCGTATTTAGCTGCATTAATAAACCATAAGCGATCTTCAGCAAGTCTAGGTTTTAACTCTTCATAAGTCTTGTTTAGCAACTGCCAGGCACGGCTACAAAGCATTTTTTTAGTAAACTTATTAGAATCCAACCTAGCACATAAGCAAAGTATTCTATCTACTAACTCTTTAACACTCATTTCACCAGAGCAGCAGCCAATACTGTGACCTTCAAGCCATGCCTCTTTGAGCATGTGAAGCATGACATAAGTTTTACCTCTCCCCATTCTTGCGCCTAAAACAATTAAATTACCCGGGTAACAGCCCCCATTTAAGTCATTTAAAAAATCAAACCCTAGTGTATAACCATTAGAGCTAGGTTTAAATATATTCTCCTGATATTCACTTAAACTGCTTACTATTTCAGTATCAAAGTCACTAACTACGTTTTCAGGGACTAAAGTATCTATTTTTTCAACAGTATGACGAATAGAGTCTAACGCACCAGGAAAGTTATCTTCTTTAATTTGTTTATTTACATTTGAAAAATTCTTATTAAATAAATCCTTTTTGGTATGTTCAATAATTAACTCTAAATAGTACTCAGGATTATCAATATCAAAGTCATCAACACCAGATAAATTAAATTTAGTTTCAACCTCAGTAAGTTTAGGCAACTTTCTATACTTGTCAAAATATAGGTTAACAAACTCATACAAAGCTTTTTCAGGCTCATCTATGGAGTGCTTATCTATATCAAATAGCTTAAAGCCTTCTAAACTATTTTTGTTAATACAAGCTACTACAAAATTTTCAAATAAACTCAATTAATTACCTCCAAGTAAATTATTCGTTTTCTTCATTTATGGCGCTAGAGTTACGCCTATTATGTTCAGCTTCTAACCACCGCAAACAAGTCACAGCTTTGTTAAAAAGCTCTTGATCTTCTACATCCTCAGAATACTTAAGTTCACATAAAGCATTGTGGTGTAACTGAATTTGATAATCAAGCTCACTATAACTCAAAAGCTTAACACTGGTTTGGTATAATCCACTTTCTTCTACCATCTAGACCACTCCTTTATCTCAGCTTGCTTATGAGCATAAATTATTAACTGAGTCTCATTTTCTAAAAAAAGTTTCTTTTTTAATTCGCTACAAAGCTTACTTAATGCACCATGGGTGTAATTCATCAATTCACCTATTTGCTTTCTAGTTCTACCTAATGCATAATGCTGAAGAATTAAAGCTTCTTCATTTGTTAATTCTATATTCATGTAATACGTACCGCCGATTTTCTAATCATTTTTTCAAAAATAGTTTTTTCTTGCGTTTCATATTCAGTTAAACAAATACAAAATTTAATAGTCCCTAAGTTCCTTCTAGTAAAACTCTCAAAAGATTTACGGTCATAAAAGTCTAACTTACCAATATCCTGAAAAGTGAAATCTTCAATACCAATAAACATATTATTGCCTAAATCACTTCTATGAAAATCCTCTGATCTTCCACGCAAAATATCAATTAACTCAACTAAATAAAAATTAGTAACTTTACCTTCGCACTCCTTAGCTAATGAAATTAAATCACGATAATAAAGGTTATAAATACTAGGCTCAATACCATGATAAAAATTGACATCATTAAAAAGAGATTTAACAGAATCTTGAGAGCAAGTTACTGGCTCATTATGATATCTATATGGAACTCTTATTTTTTGAAAATCAAACATTTATTTACCTCCAAGTTATTTATATTTTACCGCAAGAAAAGTTTTTTGACAAATTATTTTCCTAGCCATTGATCAACCATTGCTTGAGCTATACCCGGGAAAGTCTTAGAGCGTATCTTAGCCCTTTCTGCTTTTGGTGCATTACTGTACCACTCAGGCATAGACTTACCATTTTTAATCTTTTGCCTTGGTGGTGGTTCTACTACATTCGTGGCTTTAAGCTTAGGTAAACCTTGTAGCCATAAACAAGTTCGCTTTTCAAAAGGATCTCCAAATTCATAAGGTTGAATAATTTGATCTGGCTTTCGCCAAACTGTACTTATGACTCCAACTGGGTTTTCTATTGCAATTTTAGGACAGTTCGTATTAATAATTCTAAGAAAAAAAGCTATAGCTTTATCTCTGAGCTTAATCCTCTTTTCTGCTTCCTTGCCATACTTTTTGACATTAAACCAGCGATTACCAGTCACAGTAAGATAAGTGCAAGGTGGAAAAGCTATTATCATATCCCAAGTTGTTTTTCCAAGCAAACCAATTAAATCTTCTTGTAAATGCCACTCAGGATGCCCACCTGAACAAGGTTCTATGTCGCAACTATAAGCTTCATGCCCAGCCGCCCGGGCACGCTTACAAACTTCTTGAGATTCCTCGCAAGCTACTAAAACTTTCACCTCATCCACTTCCCAGTTTCTGCTCTATGTAAATAATTTTGAGCTTTCTTTAGTTCAATGTCGATATCATCTTTTTGACCAAGCCTAATTAAATACTTTTGAGCAAATCCAGTCCAAAATCCTTTAAGTAAGATTTTTTCTTGATTTTTATTCATATCAGGAAAAGCTATCTTTGCAGTTTGAAGAAACAACTCCTCCATTACTACAGCGGTATCAAAACTCTGGCTGTGATAATGGCTAGGGTTTATTGGTTGAGTCTCTTCTTTTTCTTGCTTTGCGCTATGCTTTTCTAAAACTTCGCCTATCTCTTTATCTGAAAAAGCACGATCACCACTAGCTTTATAGCGATCTTTATAAAATTCATCAAATTGCTCTTGAGTTATAGCAACTTCTTGCGCCTTCGCTTGTGCAGTTGAGATATTACCACCATCACCAGTATTTATTTCACTCACCTTCATACTCCTCTATAATCTTTTGAATTCTAGGCTTAAAATAGTTTTCACCTTTTAAAATCTTTCCAGTCTCAGGGTCAAACTTTACTGAACCATCAGCGTTAGCTTTGCTTAGATTAGATTCGCATACTTCATCCAGTAGTCTTTCTAATAACTTATATCGCTTAAATCTAGCCATCTCAGGCTTATAATACTCCGTAATCTGCAAAGCAATATTATAAGCAATAAAAATTACATCTAAACATCCATCTAGAATACCTGCAAACTCCTCATCCTGAATTTCTTTATAAGCAAATCCCAAGCGACCTTCCTGCTTTTCATTTAAAGAAAAATTGTATAAAGCATCTTGAGTTTCACCTACTTCCTCTTTTAAAAAATTATTAGCGTGCTTCAGAGAACTATCTAAAGCCCCTTTATATTTCGGACTACCCTTTATAAACTTATCTATAAAATCTTGTATCTTAAATAGCATTACTTATCTCCATTAAATTTTTCAGCAATCATCTTGCCAACTTCTTGCAAAAACTTCACCACAGACTCATGTAAACTAGTTGCTGTTAATATTGGTGCTTCAGCCACTTTCTTTACATCATTTAAAATATTTGGGTCACGCGACATAATACCTAGTGCAGCTCTGTTTTCTTCTTGATTATTTATTATTTCACCTAAAGCCTGCATTGCTTGTCTAGCCGCTTTAGCTTCACTTTCCAATTTAGTAAATCCTAAAATTGCATTATCTACTGACTGCTCCAATGTTTTTATCATTATCTTCTTTTTCTCCTTAGAACTTCATCAATCTCTATAATTTTCGTCTCATATTTTTCAATAGCTTCTTCTAGCCTTCGATATTCAGGCTTAGTGCAACCTTCTACATGATAATTCTTCAAAAACTTATAATTCCCTAAAAACCAAGGAATGGTTATACATTGAGTCTTCCTAACTAATATCTTTTTAAAATGAATTAAACTATACTCTAAAGTACTTAAAAACTCACCTGCATCAACTAAACCACCAAACTTTTCGAATCTTGCCATCTCACTAAAACTAGGTTGATAAGTTACACCTAAATGATCAATATTTCCTTTAATTAAATAATCAGATAATGGAAACTTTTTAGGCTTAGACTTGCTAGGTAATTCCACTTGCTGAGAAAAGTTAAGTGCTTTATCTTCACTTATCTTAATTAAACTTACTTCTTTAATGATTTTATGTTTAGGTCTTTTCAATTTACTTATACATCCCCATTACTTCATTGAATTGTTGTTTTGTTTCCTCTAAACGGAATTGACAACACCAAGTAAAAGCAGAAAGTAGAGAACAGGACACACCTTGGTCAACGGCTTTGTTGAAATAAAGGTTTTTACCTGCTGCTTTTTCCCACCTTCGCCCTACAGCGAAGCGAGAGTCCTTAGAGGTTAAAGAAGGTAAACACGCTTCCAGTATCGGATATGGAATTACTGGAACATAACTATTATCTAAAATTTCACACCAATCAGTCATCCTGACGTGAACACCTTGGTCTTCTTGAAATTGAGTGAAAACATAGTAAACAGTGTTGTTTATGTATTTTGTATAAGCACAACAATTATCATTATTTACAAACTTCTCACATATATTACTAAAGTCAAATCCTAGTTCTTTAATCTGCTTAGACTCTTCTAGCGAAGTCTCGTACTTAATCATTTAAATCCTCCTTATTAAATAAAACAAATAGCAACCAAGTCCCAAGAGAAATAAAGCCAGTTAATAGCGAAAAATCAAAATTACCTTTACTGCTGTAGATACCTAACACCCAAGCCACGTTAAAAGACATAAGTAAATGAAGTAAAAAGTCCCTAAGTTTGCGCATTTATCACCTAACCTTTTTAACCTTTAAGGTAAACTCATCACCGCTAGACTCTTCTAACTTTCCACTAAGTGAATTAACTTTAGTTTTCCTACCAAGTCTATTCCACACCATACCTATTACTTTTTCAACGTCGTGACGTTCATCTGATTCAACGCTAGACATATCCAGTCTAGTAGAATAACTAATTAAATGAGTCAACTGGTTCACTAATGCCATTTGTAAACAATCTAACTTTTCATTTTTAATACCATTTAAAGATTTTTCTATTTTTTTAAGATCCATTTTTAAGCTCCTTTTTAATACTAACTATCAATTCTCGACATTCAATTAGGTCACTTGTTAAGCCCTGTTTTTTATAAATACCAAGTCTATTGTTTTTCAAATAATCCTCATACCTTTGAGTATCTTTTTTCAAAGCAGTATAATACTTCTTTTTTCTAGCTTTACCTTTTTCTGGATTCTCTAATCTTTCTTTACTACTTTTAAACTTATAACGACAAAAGTCACTACAAAACTTTTTATGAGAGCGACCATTGTCGTCAAATTCCGTATCGCAACAAATACAATTTTTAATCACTAGACTTATCCTTGTTGCCTACAAAATCTTTAATATTTTGAGCATTACCACACCCTGAACGCATTGCATCTAACTCAATTTTATAAGTGTTTATAATACCTGTAGCAGCTTTACATATAACATGTGCATTCTCATGCTTCATAACACCCTCTCTAACTTCACCCAACGTATCCCATAACTCACTTCTTAAATTACTCGATGTTAATTTCTTCTTATTTTTTTTCATTAATTTACCTCCAATTTATTTTCTGAAAACTGTTTATTTAACAACCAATCCCAAACACAAGTAAAAAGTGTCTCTCTACCTGCTTTAATCATTGCTTTTTGTTTAGGTTTTAAAATAAAACCCTTCTTAAAAGTAATACCTACGATCTTCTCAGGACTTAAACCCTTTTCAACCAATTTGTGTAAAACCATCTTTAGTTCTCCCTCTAGGTTTTGAAAAATCATACTTCTTTTCTAAGCTTGCTAAAGCATGAGTCCCTATATTAAACTTTGCGCATGTTTCCTTTTGAGTATGAGTTTTTCTAAATTCCATAATTTCATCATTTAAAACTTGTTTACGTTTATCTCGCTTATACTGACATACCTCTTTTTCCACTGGAAACATTTGATTAAATATTTGACTTACGTAACCAGTAGAAACATTTAATTTTTCCATAGTCTCTCTATGGCTACAACCCTCTAAAAGTAATTCTTTACACTTATGGTTCTTTTTACCTACAAAATAACGACCAATCCATATACTAGCCACTATAGAAGATTGAACACCTAAGCACTTACCTACATACTCTGGAGTATAACCATGTTCTTTAACTTCAAGAATCTGCTCTTCAATAGTTTTACTTTTGTCTCTCTTGATCATGCTTTGCCTCCAATCTCTTATGATTTTTCTTTAATTGACGAATTAACTCTTCAAAAGATATTCCAAAAGCTCTAGTAAACCAAAGGCAATTAGAATATAAAACTTGCATATGTTCAGGATTAATTACTTTCTTTTTCAATTTAATGACCTCCAAGTCTATATTTTTATTTGTTTAAATTTTCTCTTAATAATTTTAAAATTTCATTGATTTTATTACGATCTTCTTTACTTGCTACAGTATTTCCAAACTTGTGGAAAAAAGTCCAATCAGCTTTTTTTGTTTTCTTTTGCTTAATATTAATTCTAAACTTTTCAATACCATTAACAAAAAAATAATCAGGGTATTTCATCCACTGGTTTAAAGTACCATCATTAATTAAATCTTGAACCACTTGCGGTAAATGAACCCTGTCCGCTATTACTTTTTCTTTGTAGTTAAGTCTGCTTTTTTCTCTATCAATAGCATTTTTAGTTTTTTTCACTGATTCCATTTGATTTCTAATGGCGTTATCATTCTTTTCAACCTTATTAAAAAATGCTTTTCCATTTCTTTTATCATTCATTGGTTGACCATTAGTTTGCTTAATATGATCAAAACAGTTGTCGAATCTTCTATCTAATTCTTTTTCTTTTTTCTCTAATGACTTTTCCAATAGTTCTAATCTTTTCATAACTTAATGACCTCCAAGCCTACTTATATTCTACCACGGATAAAGATTTTTTAACAACTTTTTTATTTAAAAACTTTAGTTTATTTTCTTCTTCCTTTAATCTATAGTATTCATGAGCTTCAGCTAACTTTGATAAATTCTCATCAATCACACTAAAATTATCAACAATCAAACCTTTTTCTAAATAAATCTCACAAAGTAACTTATAACCTACCTGACTAACTACGTGAACTTGACCTAAATTAAATTCTTCAGAAATTCTCTTATCAAGGTTATAAATTATAGATTTACGCTCATACCAATTAGCTTCAATAAATCCTCTTAAAGCCTTTTTAATATAAAAATTGCGTTTACTAATATCGTCTGGTGCAGTAAACGCATAAGCTCTACAAAACCATTCAGAGACTATTTCTAAAGCTCTATCTTTTTGAGACTCGCTAGCAGCTTCTAAATAGCTATAAGCTTCCAAACCTTGATCCCATTTTTTATCTAAATTATCAGTACTCCCAAAAACACTTAAGTTACTTTGATTCCTATAAAAATGTTCACCACGTTCTTGAACTAACTTAATAAACTTAGAATCACTAAAATCCCAACTATCCGGGTTTTTCGGACAGTTCAAAGACAAAATAGCTTTTTCTAAACTTGATTTCTTGTTACCCTCAGACTCTTTAAAAGCCTTACCTGCGCTTAATATCTTAGTATTCTCACTTAAATAGTTATCTCCTGGAGCAAATACGAAATTCTTTTTACAGCCTGAACCTTCACGAATATCAATCACTTGTAAGTTTCTTAGGTTTTGAAGATTTCTAATAACAGCAGAGCAAGAAATATTAACGTCACGAGCAAGTTCATTAAAACTAGAAGAATGAACCCATAACTGCTCTAAAATACATTTCTTGAAAAGAAATAAAGTTATCCTGATACCCGAGTTAGACATAGAGCCAAGCAAATTACTAATATTTTCATAAAACAACCTACAAATAGTCTCATAGTTAAGCTCATAATCTTTACTAACTTTCTCTAAAAACCTAGTATCAAACTTAGTACTTATTCCTTGACTATACAAAAAAGATCTTAATCTTTGAAAATCTACAGCATGAGCATAGCTCTGCTCACCACTGGAGACACGTTTAATAAAACCAAGTTTGATACACTCTTGAAAACCAATAGAACAGCTATTAGAGCTATTAAAAACATCACATTTAGTATAACTAGATCGCTGGCTAAAAATCTTCCACTGCATGCCATCTTTAATTAAAATGGTCTTATGAGCCGTATACAGTAAAGCCTTTAACCCATTAGGGGATAACACACCTTTAGCTACTAAATAAACACTTTGACAAAGCAGAAAAAGCATATAAACTTTAGCCTTAAAACTAATTATATTCTGATTATTAATCCACTTAACAAATCTTGGATCATGCCACTGCGCTAAATAAGCAAGCTTTTTGTTAACCTCTAAGGGCTCTCGCTTGGCTGTTGTTATGTCTTTTAGTTTTAAAATTTTCATAGTTTTGATGATTAAATTAACTAGCTAAATTAAATATACCACGGTTTTAAAAGTATTTAAAAACAAAAAAAAGAGAGAGGACCATCAAAACTAAAACCTCTCTCTATGAAAACCCATTAATGCTAGTTAAGGGCGCTGATATATTTACAATTTACCACAAAAATATAAACTTTTCACGTAAACTTTATAAATAATTTACAAAAATCCTAGAGGGTAATGGAAGCTCAGAAAAATCACCCCCTAGAATTACAAAACATATTAAACTACGAAAAATAAAAAAGTCAAGGTCACTCATAAAAAAGTTTATGACCGCTCACGACACAAAAAAAATTAACAAGAAAAAATTACCGATTCAGGCGGAACTATAAAAATTACATAATTTTGTATATAAGCTATCGGATACTAACGTATCCTGCCAGCGATACACTTTTAATTTCCTGTATAACCTCATCCTTCTTTTACAACGATCAACTCAATTCCAACGACCACCCCTAACTTATCTTTATTTTTATATTTATCTAAGGAATATTTATTACTTGTGTTTCTATTTTGGCACAAACAATCTAACTCATGTCAAAAACAGAAATTAGTAATTTTAATCGTTGCAAAAATAAAAAGTAGGTTCTCGCCGTCGTTTCAAAAACGCAAAACTATGTATTCCCTAACAAGAATCAAACACTAGTCAAATAAAAATAAGCACACCTAGCCTAACTATTACCCATATAACGGGCATGTAATTAAATAACGATCAAATAAAACTATGAGTAAAAAATCTAAAAAATTACCTATTTTACGAAACTATGAGTAAAAATCTCAATATTTTACCTACATAAAAAAATCCCTCAGAATAAGCTGGTTAAAATCTGAGGGATTCATGAATTTAATGATAAAGATAGGAGTAGGCTCCTGATAAAAATATAAAAGATTTATGAATAGTTGTCAATAGAATTCTTTAATGAAATTCTTCAAAAAAAAAGCTCCTAATTTCTCAGGAGCTTTATAACACTAGATCCAGTAGGTTGAGGTGAGCGTAAAACGATCCTCCTTTATTCCTCCTGTAAGTAACACTATACTTTATACTTACTCACTTTTATACATTTCAGTATAAGTTTTTACAAGAAAAATAGTACTATCTACGATTTGCTTGAAAAAGTTCAGGAAACATCGCAGGTGATCTACCATTAAACATTTTTACTGTTCTAGCTTTCTCGTTTTCTTTGATTTGCTCAGGAGTTCTTTTAGGCTTAGGGGTTTCATTTCTAGATTCAACGCCTTTATATTTACCGTTCAACTGTTTAAAGATCCTACGACCATCTAAAGCTTGTTTGTCAGACTTTTTGGATTCCGTATAAGCCATCTTCTCAATCTTAGATACATTCTCTTTAACGCGCTTTTCCATCGGCTTAGCTTGCCTTTGGATAGATGGTTCAGTTACTACTTTTTGATTTATGTTTTGCATTTTTACCTCCAATAAAAAGCGAGGTCTTTCAACCTCGCCGTTGTTTTTATAATGATAACTTATTTTCCCCTTTTTTTATAACGGAATCATCCCATCGGGCACATTAAATTTTAAGCTATTTTATTTAGGTTTACGTTAACTTTTTTAAAAATATTTTTAGGTTTACATTACGCGCGTTACATTTTATGGTAATACAAAAACAAAGACCACTAGGACTAGTAGTGGTCTTAATAAGTTAACACTATATGTGTTGATTTGTTAAGTAATAAAGTTGTGGAAGTAATCATTTCTACGTTAATACCACTTCTTTATTTATTAAGAAATAGAGTGGGCAACGGTTAATTGCATTGGAATCATTACCCTTTGTGGATTCGGACTTGTGGTAATAATACCGCTTCGTATATAGTATTTTACCACAAAAGGCGGTAAGTAACAATGAATAATGAAGGCATACTACAAATTGGG
>NTLX01000003.1_pt1 | contig 57845 bp, 85 predicted proteins | sample 1251771 | NCBI WGS metagenome assembly NTLX01 (sample SAMN07250028, study PRJNA358725) | marine metagenome | isolation source: viruses from ocean water | place: Pacific Ocean: North Pacific Subtropical Gyre | collected 2015
ACTGCGGTGTCTGTAAATGTTTTAAATGCGTTAGCCATTTTTCTATCCCAATGCTATTGCGAATGCCAACGCATTCGGGTCTTGTTCTGTAAAGTTCTGCGCTACATTACTCGCATTGTTAAATATCATCTTCTCTGCTGGCAACGTGCAGAAAACAGTGCGAGTGCCTGATGTCCAGTTAACAGCGGCATCGGAGTTGCTAGACTGCAATATTGTGGTACGGGCCAAGGTTGTACCAGATGCAGTGTAGGTGCCGATACCTATCTCAAAGTCAGTTCCGTCTGTACAGCAATAGTATGTAGTATTTGAATTACCTATTTGACTGAAAGCTTCAAAACCACCTACTGCACCAGCAAGCGTATAAGTGCCTGTGCCAGTGGTAGTGGTAGTCTCTTTAATTCGGTCTTTCAGAACAAGAGCCATTACTTCAACTCTATTGTAAGATTCCCAGCGTTGATACGGAAGATATCCCCCGTAGCAATGGTCTTGCTTGCGTCCAGCGCACCGACAAACAGGATGTTACCGCTCGATGCTGCATCTACAAGAAATGCATGAGTTACGGTGTTACTAGTTCCACTTGATGCTGGAAACTCAATGTTTGCTGCATTTACAACTGTCTGTTGATTTGTACTAGCAGAAGCTAATGTCCAGTTTGCCGCTGTAACCTGTTGTCTTGCGTAAGACCCAAAGGTAGCCTCAGTTAAAGAACCAGCCTCCGCGTCAGAAACTGCTGTTGCCAAGCCAACATATATGCTGTCACCTGGGGTCGAGAATGAACCAGCATTGTTCTTAAAAATAAAACTAAGTATTTTATTCTCAAGATATGTGGTTGCTGCGTTACTTGTTGCCATTTGCTACTCCTAAGTCCTTGGCCTATCAGGTAAGCCCCTGCGATACGCATCTGAGTTTTCTCTAGCTTCTGCCAAATCTTTCAAACGCTGAATCTCCTGCGCGAACCTTTGTTCGTACAGTTGCATCATATCCTGCTCACCTTTCATGTAAGTATACGCTTCCACAAGTGAGCCGTAAAGAAGAGCGTTAGGGGCATTGTCGCTCAACCACGATGTTGCAGAATCTGCGCCAGCAGTGATACTGGCAGGTCTATAGTAGTAATGAAGCTCTACTGTGTAGTTGCTGTCTGGGGTGGGACTGACAACAAAATTATCTACGTCATAAATGCTGTAGTATTTTGGTCTAGCATTCGCGCCTGTGTCTATAGAATACTGCTGGACAAAATTCACATCTTTAAAGTCTAGAAATACTTTGTTTGACGCCGTTGTTATTTGCAAAGAAAACGGTGCAAGATAGTCTGATGGCACAGACAAAAAAGGGTCAGCATTTGTTAAAGCAGACGTAGCGTTTTTACGGAACAACTCAAGGTCAACAAGTGTAAAGATACGATCTTCTGCGCCACGAATGAACACAGGTAGATTTGTAACAAAAGATGTTTCAGTGTTTTCTGCAAAATCTTGGATAGCTTGTTTGAGTTGTGCGTATGTAAATGACATGTTACCTGCTCACTATACTATTGTTATGTTTCCAACCATGCTGCTGTGAACAGTGCACTGATACACCAACGAAGTGTCACTAGGTTCATGTGGCACAATAAACTGAGTTAGCCCGGTAGTGCTGTTAAAGTTGTCTGTAACTCCTGTTGTAAAAGCAGAGCCGCCATCAGATGTTCGTATCTGCAAAGGATGACTGCTGACATAAGAGGTGTTGTCGATTAAGTAAGTATGACCTTTGTAAAAGGTAAAGTTAGGGTTGTTACCAGCAGTAGCACCTGGACCAGAAAAGGTATAGGCAGATCCTGTAGCTGCTGTCGTTGTGTATGTGGTTGTTGGACCGCTAACTTCATCATTAAGCCGTATCCAATTGCCACCGTGAGCAAAATACAAACCACCTGTAGCGTGAACATGAGCCACAGCCCCATGATAGGTTGATGCGCTTGGTAAATCAGCTAAAGCAGCGTAATAAAAAACAATTTTGTTTGCACCAGAACTAACATTAAAAAGACCATTTGTATCGATGATATCAGTTAAAGCTGTGCCGTTACCCAACGCATTGTATATTTCGTTGAAGTTGTCATTTATCTTATCGGCCCCGGCACGAAGAGTATCACCTGTGCCATCATTTGCGCTTGATCCGATTCCTACTGTTTGTTTAGCCATTTAGCCCTCGTCAAAAGTCTTAGTTGCCGAATCGAGTGTAACATTTGTTGCATCAAAGGTCGATGCTGTTGATGGTGTTGCTGTCCCCGGCCCAGAGGTCGCATTGTCACCGCCGCCTCGTGCGTTACCGATTGTCGCTGTTTCACCTCCGGTGATGGTGATTGTGTACGAATTAGCATCGACAACCGTGATTGTATACCCTGTAGCTTTTTCAAGACTAGATTCTGAAAATCCATCAAACGCCTCCACTTTACGAAAAACAACAGCATCTGATGTGCTGCGACCATGAGAAGGTTCAAACACTGTAATTACCGCAGAACCCGAAGAACCTGATTGAAATGGATTCTTTATTAAAAGTCTTTGACCAGCCACCTCTGTACTTGTGTCTGGTCTAGGTTCAAAAAGTGCCTGTGGGTCTGAACCAGGGGATATAGGTTCTAACTGTGGATGCTTTGGCTCGTACTCATCTGGACCAACTTTAAGACCGTTCCATTCTGTTATCATGTCAGCAAGACGATAACGAAAACCAGAACGGTCTGATATACCGTAAGCATATTTCCCAGATGCATATCTAGCCATTAGTTTACCCGAAGATAAGAAATACTAGGCTGTAACTTCAACGGTACTCTATCTTCGTCCTCATCCGCTGCACGTTGGAACTCTTCTTCATACACAGATTTTAGAAGCTGCACCCGCTCTGGTGCTCTTTTAATTGACAAGTAATACGCCAATCCTGCAACCATGCACGGCAAGAACCGAAACGGAGTATCGGTTGTATTAGCTAATGTATCTACGTCTTCAATCCGCTTTACATAGTAATACACAAGCGTGTCGGTTGAGTTTTCTGGGGTGGCCCACAAAGTAATCTGCGGGGCACTCTGTCTGTTGTAATAAAACTGACTAGGCTTACCCTGAGTTGTTTTGTTAGGTATACCCAAATACTCACCACGAGACATTCGTGTAAGTTCTTGGTCTACTCCGCTACGACGTAAAGACACTTCAAGAATATCTGTGTGATTAGCGTCAAGAGTATAAGTAGCGGTGCCCTGTGTTAAAGCTTGAGTTGCCTGTTTTACTGTCCACAAGTTGAGGCCACGATTAGCCCAGTCAGCAAACATCAGGTTCATAGAACGACGTGCTGTCTTGGCATCATATCCGGTGCGGACCTCAAGTCCGCACCGCTCATATGCTTCTTCGATTATCTCAGCTACGTCGAGGTCGAAGTCTGTTGAACCTGAAGTTGCCATTTACTTCTTAGCCGATCCGCCGCGCTTCATCTTCATTGGTTTTTTCATCATGCTGCCGCCACGCATCATCTTCTTTTTAGCTGCACCACCACGCATCATTCTCATAGGCTTCTTTTTTCCACGCATCATTCCTGGCATCGTATAATCTCCTTGCCGAACGCTCGGCTATTAGGTTGTCAAAGTCATCATCATCATAGTTGTCATAGTAACCTTTTTTCAGCAGCTTTGCACTTGCATCATCAAGTTTTGACAACCGTTGTATAAACACCATAGTTATGTCGTGTTGAAACGACAACAGCCAGATGTTCATCCCCTTTTGCGCAAACCATTTGTTTAGTGCCATACATGAGACTTCAAGATCCTCATACTCACAAAACGGTTCTTGCTGTGCCACAATGACAACCTGATGGTCGTCATTAAAACTATCAACCTCTTCATTTACAACGTCCCAGAAGTTATCTTCTGTTTCAATTACCTTTACTTGGTTCTCGAACCAAGCCTTTTTTGCGTATGGACAGGGCCAGATGTTGTTTAAATCTGGGTCAGGAACACTAAGCTCCTCAACAATCCACTGTTCAAGCTCCTCTTTTACGTCCATTTCTTTTCGGCATTTTCATTGCGCCAGCTTCTAATTTGCGCGGTGCACACATAAACTTACCGTCTTTTGCTTTCACAGTTCCGCCCTTTTTCTTAAAACCCATCTTATTACGGACAGGGGTTGGTAACATTGAAAGTCCTTTTCCTTCATTACCTGCGGGTACATCTTTTAGTGCCATTACTTCTTCTTCCTTCTTAGTGACTTAACGCGACGTGGCTTACCAGCAGGCTGACCTAATCGCTTCTTCTGTGATATCCTACTACGTTTTTCTTTGGTCGTCATCTCTTTGGTTGTCTTGGGTGTTTTACTAGAAATCCTTTTGCTGGGGCGACAATATGGAGTACCCCGTTTTTCACCTTTGCGTCTGCCACAGGTTTTCCCCGTGCGAACGTCCTTCCAGTCTTCTTTGAACCACCGTTTGAGAGCAAGACCAGCTTTTGTTTTTCTAACAGCCATATTCTTCCCATCAGCCTCTAATACTTACAATTATGAATATTCCTAATCCAACTAGCATAGCAATTATAATTGACGCTAACGTCCATTCCATAACTGCTTCTATCAAACGCTCCCGTTTTCTTTTCTTTGCCTGTCGTTCTTTTCGTAACTCACCTTGTACCTTTAACACATCTCTCCAAGCATTAAACCCATAATTGGCAACCAAGAAGTTACGAAGCTCTGCTTCCATCTTTTCTGCCTTCTTTTTTGCAGCATAGGTGTGTAAAGCTTCTTCTTCTACACTACCAAACCGTCTGCCCTTTGCCTTCTCATGCCCCTCTTTAAGTTCACCTATGGCACCCATAAGCTTACCAATGTCCTTTGACATTGATGTCACTTCTTTGCCGAGGGCGAATCCTTTTTTAATCGCCTGATATGAAGTTGTGGCGGTGGCGATTAATGTAACAGGATCCATTTATGATTGCGTTACCGCCCCCCTTGTTCTTTTACGTCTGCCTTTCATTACAGCACCACATCCACGCGCCACTGCTGTCCCTTTGATGGCTGCTCCTCTGAAGGCGCGCTTGGGCTTCTGGTCGTGTATGCCACCATGCGCTTTCTTTGTTGACTTGCCCCAATTGGCAGCACCGACTTTTCTGCATTTGGCGATGGCCCCGCTTGCATACGCCGACGGGAAGACCTTATATCTTGCCTTAACCTTGTGATAGCATGCATCTTTTTTACTCATTTCTTTTTCTTTCTACCTGCACAGTGTGCTCTTTCGCTAAACCCACGTGGACGCTTACAGTTTATCTTTGCTTTGCGTTTCTTACTCCACTTGCGTTTCTGCGGTGGTTTGGATATCTGGCTTGCGAGTGACCCACGCGAGATTGCCATCATTGACCCTTTCTTGTAAGTAATAATCCCAAAGTTCAGCCAGCATCTTATGATTCTGATCTACCTTAACAGCTATAACAGCCGTCTCGGTCTTTAAATCAACCACAGTAAAGGCTATCCAGCCGATGAAACCGAGTGTTGCGCCACCAATAAAACTGTTCACGTTTAACACTTCCATCTCCGCCTCGCTTGCCTCAATCTGCTGTTCGGATCTTTGGCTGCTTTTGGGAACTTTTTCATCTGACCAGCACTTCTAGCGCAGAAAGACTTACGTCTTTTAGCGTCCTTGCTACCCTTTTTAACCTTACCTGTTACGGCTGTCTTCAACTTAGAACCAGGATTGGCGCGACGATACGCTGCCACGCCAGCCTTGGTCATGCCTGCCCCTGCTTTCGTTGGACGAAAGTTTTTCTTATTACGGGGCGGCATCTTACTTTTTTTACGGGCCATAGGACTACCCAAAGAAAGCAGTTATCGAGTCTATGTTTGTCAACGTAACATGGCATCCGTCATCAAATATTATTCCGTGGTCAGGAATAGTAATCTGAGTATCGTCACCTGCTACAAATGTCATGGTTAAAAGTGTTGTGCCACTAGAGCCACCAGTTTTGAAAACTGCCGCAGGAGACCCACTACCAGCAGAACGAACCACAAAAGCTTTTAACCGGGTTCGACCACCAAGCAGTACGCCTGTGGCTGTAGCAGTTTTTGCTGTAATAGAAGCAGCCATATCAGCCTCCTATTAAGCAGTTGGTGAATCAGAAGCAATACCAAAGAACTTCAGAGCAATAACACCGCCAGCACCTGCTGTACCAGAAATCACAACTTCAACTTCATCAGCAGTCTCTGTAGCAGCAGTGGTTGTTCCACCAGACATACCAAGCACACCGTTACACGGGAAGAAGCCCTTGAAGCCTGTTGAGTTAATAGCAATAGCAATGCCATCCACAAAACCATCTGTGTCTGCATCTGTGCCAATATCAACCAAGTTTACGTTATTAGCCGCAGCACTTGTTACTGTGATAGCAACGCCCATAGGAATGAAATTAGACGGAATACCGATAGATGATTCTTTATGATCTGTGCCACTTGCAGCAATTGTGATTGAAGTGCTGTAGGTGGACAAAGTCATTTCGTTGGTAAGAGCACCAGTTGTGGAGTTCTTGATGATTGTCTTGAATCCGTTTTCTGAACGGACGGGACCGTTAAAAGTAGTGTTAGCCAATTTTATCTCCTGTCTCGGCTAGTGTCAGCCACACCATGCGGCTGTCAGGGATACCTAAGTATACAATAAAAAAGGGCGAGTGAATACCCGCCCTTTAAAAAAGATGTTTCTAACCTTACGCGCCCGGTGAACCGAAGATGCAACGTGGGTCAGAGAATCCAAAGCTGTAACGCTCACGAGCCTTGAAGCGCATGTTACCAGTATCGAAGTCTGGGTCCATTGCTGTTGACAGTGCAGTACGCTCAAAGTGCTTGAGGCCGTTTGGTGCATCTGTCTTGATGAAGAACGCATCAGTGTCTGTTAAGTAGTCGTTAACCACATAACCATCAGGCAACATGCCCATTGACTTGAGTGCGTTTACATCGTTGTCTGCTGTGCCAACACGGAGGTTGGAAACCATCAGACGTTCCGCAACGAACTGAAGCTGACGTGGAATGATTAGCTTCATGCCGCGAAGAGCGATGATTAGGCCACGCTCATCAACGAAACCAGCGATGCTAATTAGAGAGTCTTCCAAGGAAGTTTCATTCAAATCAGCAGCAGTTGATGGTTCGTTGGCGAATGTGCCACCTGATGTCAGCGGGTGAGATGCGTCACACAGAGCAACACCGTCACCACCAGCAGATGCGCCAGCAGTAAATGCGTTGTTCAGGATTGATGCAGCTTTAACCTGCTTGGTGTGTGCCATAGAACGTGCAAGTGCACGAGTATAGCGTGAAGCTAGACGATCATACAGATTGTCTTCCACAGCTTCCTCAGTGATTGAGAAGGCCATAGCAACTGTCTCGTGATTGTAACGAGCAGTGTATGCTTCGTTCGCATCATCAAAGGATACGCCCGAACCTTCCGCTTTAGTTGGAGCCGCTCCGAATCCTGACAGCATCACCTCTTCTTCAAATGCCCGATCTGATGTTTCGGTATCAAAGATTTCAGAATGCTGACCTTCGTAGCGACCATATTCCATGCCGAACAGAGCGTTAAGACCAGGCTCTAGTTCTTTGGCGAGTTGTGCTCTAGAAATAGCCATTACCTACACTCCCTTACGAAATTGCCGCTTCAGAATCAGCCTGAAGCAGTGCGTGATTGTTAAGCATCACAATCATAGGAATACCAGCAGCAGCGAAGTCTTCATTCTCAACGTCATCTTGAATGCCAACAATCTTCAGAGGAAGAGAAGCATTTGATGAGTCAAGAGTTGCAACATCCATCTTTGCACTGGAAATGCCTGTGGTTGTGCTACCACTTGCACCACTATCTAACTGCGTATTTTCAAAAATAGCAGCTATAGCAGTGGCTCTATCGGTAAATGTAGCATCCGTCGCAATAATGTAACGCTGCATCGGGTTATCGTACACAAATCCGACAATGTCGAAGTTTGTGTCCGCACCTGATCCAGGCCATGTATTTGAGAATACTTTTTTACCTGTAGTTGAGGATACATACTCACAGCCAGCAAAAACGCCAAGAGGAGCTTGAGTGTCAGCAGTAGCAGAACTAATGACGATTTCGCCGCCATTGTCGCACTTAACTATTGAACCCTGAAAGATCGCGCTTGCGCCGCTGTCAATGAAGTATGCATTAGTACCGGAAGTAGCGGGAGTGCTACCAGCGGTATTAATCGGCTTTAGGCCGAAGGCAACATTAACATTTGCCATTGCTTACTCCTTGTCAAGTTAAGAAGGCTAGGGTTTATCCTTGCCTCCAAATGATACACGACTTTGCCTATCGTTATGAATAGGCATTGAGGGATGTTGTTCCCTCATAAGGTTTTGATCCACGGCATCCATTTGTGTGCGGGTCTGCTCCCGATAATATTCAGTTCGTTCTTCTACCGTTTCTTCTGGGATTCTGGCTAACATTAAGCCACCAACCCCAATAACACCCGCATGTTGACCATCCTCAATTGTTGGATATCTACCCTTCAACTCAGGATATTCGTCAGCACGAACAGGTTCCCATCCTTCACGCAGCCTTGTGGATACATTCATTGAGTCGTCTTCCCCCCGAAGGGATGTACGAATCCAGCGATGTGTGTATCCTGCCGGAGCCTCTGGAGCCTCTAGCTTGGAAGGTGGTGCCCACGGCTTACGCCTTGTGGACTTTGCACGAGTTTGTGAGTCCCGTGAAACTCTTTTTGTTGAATCAGCCATTCTCTTACTCCTTAACATACTTAGCGTATTCTTCGAGCGGAACATTCAACCGCTTTGCTATCGCTATCTGCGACGGAGTCAGCTTGACTGTTCTGCGCCCCTTTGTTGACTTCGACCGTGAGGCCGTGGACTCAGCAGAAGCGACTCTGGGTCCTGTATCGTTTTTAGTGGGAGCCGCAAACTTGTGCGGAAACTCTTTCCTCATACGATTGTCAAGTTCATTATAGTACTCATCGGACTGTGGGTCAAATCCCTCATCCTCAATTAATTGCCTGTGCACTCCAAAAGCGGCATAAGTCATAGTCTGATCCGCGCCAAACCACTCATTCTTTTGTGCCCACGCCTCTGCCTTCGGGTCAGGTGGTTGGGGTTGAGCGGCGGGTTGAGCGGCGGGTTGAGTTTCTGTAACCTGTTCAGCTTTTTCTTGCCTTCTCTTTGCCTGTTCAAGTTGAGCCTGATCAAGTGCAAGCTTGCTTAAATTTTTCTGAGCTTCAAACATGGCCTCGGCATCGCCGTCATCATAAGCTTTTTGATACGCTTGCTTGGCGGACTCAATCTGAGAGTCAACTCTTGTACCAAATTCACTTGTGTACGACTGGTCTAAGGCACTTAAACGCTGTTTAAGTTCATCGTTTTGTTTTTTTACAGCTTCAGCAAACTCAACCGCCGCTAAACGCTGTGCTTCCTCATCACGATATTTCTTTGTTAGCTTACTGATACGCTGCTGAACATTCTTGGAGTATTCCTGAAGCTCATCCTCATTTGCAGCTTGAGGCTGCTCTTCGGTTTCTTCGGACTCTTCCTCAACAGTAATCTCTGGTTGCTGTTCTTTTTGCTCTTCAGCTTCTTCTAAAACAATTTCTTTTTCTTCAGCTTCTTGCTGCAATGCGTCGGTGGACATTATGCCGCTCCATACGTTTTAATATCGTCAGGATCAACGATGGTTGCAATGACTTCATCGTCATTGATAATTCTCACTTCGCCACCTTCGATTTGAAATCGTGAGCCAGCGTAGCGTCCGATACATACCCAATCACCTTCTTTGCACCATGCTTCACCATCAAACTTATCTTGGTCTTTGTAAGCTAACGGACCTACTTTAACCACATAAGCTACAACGGTAGCACGAGCCTCGCGCTCTCTTGATTGATCGGGAACATAAACCCCACTTTCGGTTTTTTCACGCCCCATGTATGGCATAACAAGTATGCGCCACCCGGTGGGCTGTGGTATTCTTTCAGTAAGGGATTTTTTCTTGGCTTCTTTTTCGGCTTTTTCTTTCGCCTGCCGTTGGGCGAGAACATAGTCAGGTACTATCAGTGTCATTGATATACTTTGCCTTTTCCAGCAGGGCCTTCATTTCATCAAGAGCAAAGGTAACACCCTGTATTTCACCGACTCTTGCGCGGTAGTCCTCAATATCTGTTATGCTACCACTGGTTATAGAGACACTAATGTCTTCTATGCGATTGTTCAAGACTTTTTGATATTTTGATATAAAATCTACAATATCCATATCTATTCGTGTTCTCCTCCGTTAGCCCTTCCCAAGCCACCAAAGTACTGAGGTCTGCGTTTTGCTGTCTCAAATGTGCCCAGCGTTATAAAGATTCCTGCTATCAACAGAGCATGAATACTAGCTGAAATACCAAACGCAGCTATACTTCCTATGTACATAGAAAAAATTATGCACCACATCCACGCAAGAACTTGCATTACCATGTGGCGCGTATTTATGTCAGGAATGTGGCGCAGTGGATTCTTCTCAGAATCCATTATCAGTGACCAAGTTTGTTTTATCATTTAAGCAGCTAAATCTTCTATTGGTCCGCCTGAAGCATAAGAGTCACAGACATTATCAGCGGCGCACATAAATTTGTACATCTGACAGTACCCAACCATGCCGCTATCATCTCCGATACATTCTAACATCTCAGGTGTAATGTTGTACGCTGTGCAACTTCCACAGGCTTCTTCTGGATTTGTTGACGGACCGTAGTTGAAGTCGTCAATAGCAACCTGTTTATTCTCTGCATTTATCATCGGATCCTGCGTAGCTATAGGACAAGCGTCTTGCATTTTGTCTACAAGGATACCGTCTTGTATTTCTTTTGGTAAATCTAAACCATCAGGAGATATTTTTATTTCTATTTTCATTTTAAAATTGACCTTTCAAACGAATCATTCCACCTACGGGTTTTAAACCTTGAAATTCAGGTTCAATACTAAGTGTACCAAATGGTGTTTGCTTTGAGAACAAGTCACCACTTTGAGCTTTTCCAACTATGTCTGCAAGCTGTCCGAGATTTATATCATTTAAAAAGTCTAGTGTTAATGGATTAATTGGATCGAGTTGTCTATTACCAAAATTTTGACTTTGTGGGTATGTTGGAGCAGCGTTTAAATCTTCCATTTCTTTTAATCTAGCCGCAGCGATTTGATAATCTGCCGCCCTGTCGTCATCTCCAAAAATTTCTCCTGTGTCTGGATTAATCCGACTTTCTGGCGTGTATGTTAATGTTGGGTTATCATCAAGACTATATGTTGTTTTGACTTGTTGACCAATTATATCATTCAAAAAATTTGTTCTAGATTCTGGACCTAAACCAGCAACATCCATGCCCTGAGATATTTCGTCCATCAGTCTTTGCTGTTCAGCAGTTACTGTGCGTTGCGGTGCCTGTTGTGACTGGCGAAAACTGTCTTGTATACCTCCGTCAAATGTTAAAAATTCTTGGTCTGGTGTCATTACTTGAGGTCTAGCCGATTCATCTTCAAATCGACCACCTGACACTGTTTGACTTAACTCAGGACCTCGTGCCTGAGTTCGTGTTTGTGCTGCCAATTCTTCGGCGGGGCTTAATTTACTTGTGACAAAATTTTTGGCTCTATCAAGAGCTTCAGAAATATTAACACCACCAGTAAGCAAACTAAACGGGCCGCTCTTTAGATCTGGATTTACCTGTGGGTCTAGCTGTGGGTCATAGCCTGAAGAATCCATCGGAGCATACCCTACGTTACGTCCAGGGAGCATAGCTAGTGGCGCACCTAAACCAGCAGCAGAAGCCACAAGTCTAGCCGCCATATCTGAAGTAGACATAGGCTGAATCTGCTCCCGAATCTCGCCCTGTGCTGTCATCTCACCTTCAGGACCACCAAAAAGTTTTCCAAAACCTCTGCTTTGCGCTATGTCTGACTGTTGATCAAAGTTCATGTACCTGTCAAAACCAATGTCCAAAAGGTTTTGTGCTTGAGCAGGGTCCATATTATAGTTGACCCTGTCCGCGCCAAAGATACCGCTAAACAGACCTGTGTTGCCGTAAGGGTTTTGAAGATTTCTACCAGTAGCTGTTAAATAGTCTTTGTATTGCTGACTGTTGCGATAGTCGCCCATGCCAGCAAGTCTCTGCTGACGGTCTAATTGACTTTGTGTTCGACCAAAAATTGTGCCGCCTTTGATGACATTGCCTTGTATTTTTGTGCCGCCGCGTGGGTCACTGGTCCCTAGTGTAACATTAACACCGCTGTCTCCACCGTCATCAAAACTAAAACCAGTCTGTTGACCACCACCTGGCCCGGTGTAACTACCAGTTATGGCTTCAGAAAGTTCAGCGGCTTCTTCGTCGAAACCATCATCATCGTAGATAGACATTATCTCAACTTTGTTGCTCTAGGGTTACCCATGTAGGCTCGGCCCATGCCACGGACAAAAGCACCGTCAGCAGCTTTGATGACTTTTTCATCATCACCACGACGCTTCAACTTTTTGCCTTTGCCTAACATTACATTGGGATCCACTTCTTCCATCATAGGAACTTTTGGAGCAAAACGAGTCCCACCTTTTTTAGGAATGTATTTGCGCGCACCGCTTGGAGTTTCACCCTCAACTTTTGCTGTAGCTTTACTCATGATAATAGAACCTTTATCTACTTTGCGACGACCTTCTTCAACCAGCTTTTTTGCTTGGTCGTATGAAATGCCAAGGTCATCAGCAAACTGTTTAATCCGTGTCATGGTCCTATCCTACACTATTTTTTTCTAGTCAACCAGCTTTACAATATACTCTTTGCCATCGATGCCAACAGCCACTTCAACCTGACGTTTCTCACAAGAATAACGTGTGTCTTTCCTGTCTTTCCAACCGTTGCGTTCTATCTGACGTTTCATCTTCAAACACTCAGACATGCTCATAGGTCCGGTGTGCTCTATAATACCACCGCTCAGATACAGCAACAATGTCATTGTTTTAGTGATCACCGTTTCGCAACTTCTCTAAATTCTGTTCAAGGTTACTTATACGTTTACCTAGAAACTCTATTGTTAACTTCTGTTGTTGGTCATGTGGAGCACGGCCCTCATCAATCTGTGCAATCAACTCATCCAACTGCTGTGCAAGGTGCTCTATTAGCATGAACTGCTCAGAATCAGCCGGGAGCGATCCCATCTCACCACGGGGCCATTTAATACGAAACTCAGTGTTCTGACCTAAGTCAGACTCCATCATCGTAATGTTGGTCTCGATTTGGTTTAACCTTTCGATGATGCCGAAATACGCCCAAGTTGCTAAAGATGCGGCAGCAACCATGCTTATGATATTTCGTAAAGGTAGTGCTACCTCTGTGTTCTCATTCAGCTTTGCTGGCATTTAGCTCTTCTCGTGGTTGAGCCAGACTGCAAAGGCACCAGCCAAAACACCTGTTACAACACTAACTAGAGCCGCCTGTTGAGCAGTAGGGTCTGGCAATTCCATGAACCACTCCACTACCCGCCAAGCCGATATTGACATCCCAATCATCATCAAGCGGGGGAGTATTTTCCACTTGAGAAATCTTTCCATTGTTATCTCTGTCACGATTCTTTCTCGCCTGTTCTTCTGTTGTCCGCTGTGAATGATCAAATACCATTACTTCTTCCTGAACTTGTCTAGTCCTTTTATTCCCAGTGCGGCACTGCACACAAGAAAAACCAAATATTGATACCAGTCCGGTAATTCATTCAAACGATCAAAGCCATTCTTTACCACTTCTTCCATGCCCGGAATGAAAACTAAAATTACGGGAATCAGTATAATCACCGTGACTATTTCATCTTTGATTGAGGATTTTGTAGACTCAGCCATAATCAATTCCCACTTGGAATCGTGGGTGGCTGCTGTCTTCATTATCTCCGCTTTCGCTTCCGCCTCAGTTTGCGCAAGAGTTGCTTTCGCTTTTTGCTTGGAAACTTGCCCCTCAACAAACGATCCAGCCAGTGAAGCAATGGGTCCAATAAGAGCCTGAAACATATCACATTCTACCCCTAAAAATATTACCGAACATTGTACCTAACCCACCAAATGCTGGGCGTTGATTCTGTGTAACTTGAAGTTGTGGTTGTCCAAAGCTACCAAAAGGAATCGCTATAGGTCGGTTAGGTCGGCCAAAGAAACCGGGAAATCTTCCCGAACCAGGAAACCCCCCACCACCAAACATTGGCGGAGTGGGCATTGTCGAAATAGGAACTCTGTTGTCAAAACCACCTTCTATCTGTCCTAGACCAGGTGGAACGCCTGGTTCAGCACTGAAACCCGGTTGTGCTGGACCATCAGCAGGGCCGGGAGTTGCTGGCACCGAACCACCAATAGAGGGCTGAGAAGTTTGCCTAGCCTGTTCTTCCAACAGCCTGATTCTATCCAGACTTTGAACTAACTGTTGATTGGTCGTGTCAAACGCCGATTGTAATTGATTAAGTAAATCTGCTATGCCAGCCATTATTGCCTCTTCAAGTTAGCCTGTGTGTCTATCCTATACACGTTAACTAAGTTACGGTCTTCAGCAATCTGCTCCTGTAACTTCTGACGCTTCTGCGCCAAATCATATGCTTGCATTAACCGAGCCTGATCAATCTGGAAGTCCATCGCATCATTCATCGCCTTGCGCTGGATCTCTTGTGTATCGTTTTGCAACTCCTGCTGACGAATAGCAACAAGTGGGTCAGGTTGCTGTGGTGGAGTTAGAACTGGAGCCAATTCCTCTGTGGTATCAGCAATCTGTTGTGCAACCGCAGCTTCAAGAGCAGCAGGGTCAACCTGCGGTATCATCTCACCACGAGCCTGTGCTTCCTGAACTACGCCGTTAAACATCTCTTGCACCAAGTCACGAGCATGCATAGCCACATGCTGCTGAACGTGAGACTGCAACATCAAAAATGCCTGCGGATTGGCTGCTGTAGATGGCTGTTGCAACATGGCAGCATGAACACGGATATGTGCGATATGGTCCTGCTCTGGAAACGCCTGAACCATCTGACCGGACAATACGTTTGCGTTCTCCATGCCGGGGTCCATAGGTGCTGGCGGCTGTGGCGGAGGCAAGATGCTGTCAATGTTTTTGATATCCAGTGCATCATACATACGCCGATAGGCTTCATACATATTGTGCATCTGCGGTGCAGCCTGCGCCAACTGAAGCTGTGTCTGTGCCAGCGACAGCCGTTGCGCCATAGAAAAGATCGACGGGTCGGATACTGGGAGAACGTCTACCCGCCCGTCGAAGTCCTGCGCCATTATTTCGGGCGGGACATTCGGGCCAATCATGTACGGATAAGGTACAGGATTAAGTGCAAATATTTCTGACAGTAATCTAAATTCGTTTTTCTGTGCGTAATGCAGCCGCTTGTGGATGCTGCTGATTACTTTTGAGCCTTGCTCGATGAGAGCCACTGTTGTGCCGACTGGAGCTTGTGAATTAACGTCAGCGACCTTTGAGTCTGCCACTTGTGCAAATCTTCTACCAGAGTCAACAACAACTCCCAGAAGTTGGGCAAGCGTTCCAGATGGTTCTTTGTATGGAAGAGGAATAATGGCGTTACGAATATCGCCACCAGGAGCGTCAAGATCGCGGAACTCACCAGGATTAACAGGCTCATCGTCATTGCGAATGCGAACACCACGAGCCTTGAAACCGCCCGGTAGATTTGAGAGAGTTCCAGCATCAATAAGCTGACGTAGTATTGAAGTTGCTGCACGAGACAGCCCTCCTATCATATGAAGTAGGCCAAAGCCATAAAAACCAAAACCAGGAAGAAACTTATAATGAACAAAGAACTGACGCTTGCGGCGGAGTATATCCGTCTCACGCCAGTTACGAACGACTGATAAAATCTGCCCGGAGCCTTCGTCCATTGTAACGATGTAAGGCAACTTAATTCCTGTCTCCTCACCCATCTGATCCATATCCTCAAATCCCTCAAGGTCCAAATCGACATGGATTTCATGGATTGTAAACATTTCATCAGAGTAACCCGGACGGAGACCCTGGATATCATCAGACTTACCCCGTATTGTTGAATCTGCCTCCTCATCTTCAGAAGCTGAGAGTGATACGTCACGATATATACCTCCTACCTGTAGCTTTCGGATATCGTTCTCGCTCATGCGAACTACATGAGTGTACCGCTCGGCAGTCTGTAAATCTGTCGCGCTATACGGCACAATCAAATCTTCCGCAGGTACAAACTTCGACACAGCCCTCTGTCTCATCGGGTCGAAATATACCTTCTTGAACGTCGAACCTGTAATCGGTAAATAGAAAAGCATCTGATCTGTGTCCAGATCATACTCTTCCATCACCTCTGTAATCTGATAATTCATGAAGTCCTTGACCCGCTGGGCTTGATCTTCGACTTCTTTGGACTGCATACCTATTATCTGTGTCTTTACAGGACCACCCGGTGGTAGCATTTCCTTGTATGCCTGTGCCTGAAACTGCGTCACAGCTTCTGACAACAACGGATGTGTAACACCAGACGCACCCATAAACGGCTCATTCCGCTCTTCATAGTTGATACCCAACAGCGTCAGACCCTTGGCAATGGCCTCCTCCCAATCTTCACGAGAAGACTTATCTTCATCAACCTTACCACTAAGGTCCGAGGACAGAGTTCCGAGGATCGAGTCGTCTAATACTTCAGCCAAGTTCGCATTGTGATTGTAAACTTCTGCCTGAACCTCAACCATCTCCTCATCACCTGCAAGCATGATGCCCTCTGGTAAATCATCGATTAACGGAAGTTGGACCTCGGTCATTTGTTCTTCTGCTGTCATGCCTGGGCCACCGGGACCCATAGCCATTTCTACTGCTGTTGGTGGTAGTGCCATTAGTCAAATATCCCTAGTAATCGTTCCATCATTGTGGGGTCAACAGGTTTCATGCTGATACCTCTTTCCTTCAACGCCTGTTCCGCCGCTTTGTCCACTGCCTCATATTCATCCTTAGTGCTGCGAACACCTGGTAGTTGATAAAAACTATAGTCATCCTTAGAAATAGGCGCAGCAAAAACGCCTCGTTTAGCAGCAGCGCGTCCCTGCTGATAATTCATCATTGTCTCTTCTTCATCTATAGGCATGCGAGTAAACTGACCTTTTTCTTTTTGAAGATAACGCATACCAAGATGAGAAAGCTCCTCCGCCAAAACAGTCATAGCTTTTCCTTGGGCTGTTTTTGTATCGTATTTAGTTCTTCCTGACGGAAAAGTGCCATCAGGTTCAGGAGCATAACCCGTGTCATAATAAACAGTACTTCCCTTTTCTGGAGAAAGAAGTGACTCAATTCCTTGCTTCTGTAAAACTTCTTCAAAACCAGGAGCTTTTCTTCCTATGGTTGCCGCCGTTGTAAACGGAAGAAAACCTGGTGCTCTCGTCTGGCGGTAATCTTCAGACGGCAACAACAATCCAGAAAAACCTTTGCTTGTATAGGTGTCAAAACCTTCAGGGCCAGTTCTCATGCCAGCGAGAATTTCCCCTGCTCCGACACCGTCAATCTTAATACCACGCTCTAATAAATCCAGAGCAAGTCTAGCCGACGGATTATCTCGAACATATGGATCAGCCTTTGCTCGTAACTCAAGAAAAGACATCTGGTCAAGATGCTTCTTGGTTGTTTCGTCTAGCTCTGGGACCTTGAGTTTCTTTTCCTTCAGGTCCTTCTTAACCAAATCTTTGGCGGTTTCAGCCATTAAAAAGTTCCTTTGAACGTGCCGCCACGGGCCTTCATTACTGCGCCGCCGTTACGAGATTCTCTGGGCACATTTCTGCCTTTAGAAGGACGGTTATTAAGAGCAGCTTCTTCGTCAATTCTTCGTCTCTCTTTCCTAATATTACTTAGGTCTTCTAGACTAATGTTACCTCTTAGAGCGTGATAGCTCCCCATGTCATCGAGCCTCTTAATTTTTTTATCTCTCTTTTTCTTTTCGATGTTTTGAGTAGTTGTTCTGGGCTTGTTTCTGCCCTTCTTTTCATCCGCCATCAATAATACTCCCGCTTTCTTGGAATGTAATCGTCTTCAAACTCTTCGCCGTCAAGTCTGACAAACCCGCCTTGGCGAAAGCGCATCAATGCCATAGTCATACTATCACAAAAGTCATCATGGTCGCCATTAGGAAATGATGCAACCTCTTCTATGACTTCGTCAGCAAATTTCTCCCCAGAAGGATACCACACTTTGCCCGATTCAAAAATAGGCGAAACAATATGCATACGCGCTGTCTTGTCCAGACCTCCCCCACCCTTCCGACGACCGGGGGCAAAGGTCGCAACAGGGAGGTTCAGTAACCGCATTTCATCCGCCAGCGGTTGACCAGACGCTTTTGCCTCAATCAACATCAACTCTGGGTCCCAATACTCAAACTCTTCTCGCGCTATGGTTTTAAGTTCTGGAAAATTCCAACGACCTTTCTTTGCATCTAGCAATATCAAGTGCTCTTCGCTGTTTCTGTAAGGACGAAACACGCCCCACGTCGTAATCGCAGAATAGTCGGCAGTCTCTTTCCTTGAATACGCGGTGTCATACGACTGAATTATGTAGTCTAAATCTGGAACATCGTCTTCTTCCCACTCCTGCCACCAGTCCCGCTTGACCATCGCGGTTTCTTCGGACGTAGGATTCTGTTGCCACTGCGCATTCCATTTGCCCACGGACAGCGAAGCTTTGACCTTGAGAAGCTCGTCCTTTTGCCAAAATTCAGGCCATAATGGTTCCCCCGACGGCATAATGGCGGGAAATTCTACAACTTCCCACTGGTCAGCCATCAGATCCTTTGACTGTGCGGTCAGTAACCTGCCCGTGATATCCTTCTTTGACCACCGGGTTTGAACAATAATTATGCTGCCACCCGGCTGGAGTCTCTGTCTAGGACCCGAAGTGTACCATTCATACGCATTATCGTAAGCAGTCGTGGACAAAGCATCTTGTTCCGAGTGCGGGTCATCGATGATAAGCAAGTCTGCGCCACGACCAGTCATCGCCGCTCCCACCCCTGCTGCGAAATATTCCCCGCCGACGCTAGTCTCCCACCGACCAGCAGCTTGGCTATCCTGTTTAAGGTCCGTGTTGGGAAAGACCTCCCGATATATCGGGTCGGCGATCAGGTCTCGGACCTTTCTCCCGAATCTTACAGCAAGCTCGGTGTTCATGGTAGCCTGAATGATTTTTAACTTGGGATTTCTGCCCAAGAACCAGGACGGCATGAGATAGGATGCAAATTCTGATTTAGAATGTCGGGGTGGCATGTTGACAATCAGTCTTTTCAAGTCACCCTTTGCAATCCGCTCCAGCTTTTCCGCAATGATTCTATGATGGGTCCCCTCTATGAAGTTCTCATAAACATGATGGACATAGGGCATGAACTCCTCCTGCGCACGTTCTCGGAGTTCGAGTCGCTTTGCTTGGTCCTCAAGCAGGTAAATCTCCTTGAGTACGTCGTCGGGCAGTAGTTCTAGGCTGGCTGTGTTCTCCATACCCGAACGATAATATACGCGAATGAATTTATCAACCCAACGACACGACACGACTGTACTGCTGACCGTCCCCCCAATATTAGGGGGGCGGGGGGGCGTTGGAACAAAACGTGAACAAATAATTCTGTAAGTAACCCCGCGACTGTCTCATAATTTTCCATAATGTGGAAAGATAATAGTTGACTATATGGGATATTGATATAATATCGTAGATATAACGACATTAAAAAACAGGAGAATAAAATGTCAAAAGCAATCAGAAAGCCCGGTCGCCCAATGACCAACGTGGCAAACTTACAGGCTAAACATAACAGCCTGTTGACTGCTGAGAAAAAAGCAATCGAAGCCCGTAAAAACTTCGAAGCTCAAATTCGCAACGGGGATTTCCCAGAGGCTTTTATTCTGGAGCCAGCCCCCCTCAGAATGTTTGTCCCTGCCCCAAAATGGCAGGCTAAGGTCGGACCGGAGTGGATTAAGGAAAATGAAGTTCCGCAAAACAGACAGGCGATTATCAAACATCGCTAAACACCAACACCAACAGGGGGGCTTCGGCCCCCCAGAAAGGTAATACAATGCCATTAAATTGGAATGCAGAATCCGTCAAAGGCTGGGAAGATCTACCTAGCTATAAATACACGGTCATAGACTGGACTATGGCTATTGGTATAGGCCAGATAAAAAAGGCTACCGTTGATGAATGGTGTGACAGAGCACGGTTCTTGCGGTTGGTCCACGGTCCTGTTTTCTGGATAAACGGAGAGCACAGACCAGATGGAAAAGACTACCATCCCCTCGAAGACAGGGAGTTTATCAGCAAGCTTGTCGGGCTTCACACTAATGCTTCCAACATAGGCCAAGCAAAATGGTTGAAGGAGATGTATGAAAGCAAAGTTTTAGACTGGGCATGGCAACGGAGAGACGAATGTTCTGGGGAGTAATGTCAGTGATATTCGGAGCAGCAGGGGCAACCCTGCTGTTCACTGGGGCGGACCTTTGGGGACGTGATGAATTCCCGCTATTGGCTATAGAGTTTATAGTCATGGGGTCTGTAATCTTAGCAACAGGTATTGCATTCGCAATCAAGGCAGGGAAATGGTAAGGGAATGGGGCTTCGGCCCCATTCTTTACAGGCCCGCCTGTTATATACGGGGCCAGGTCGCAGGTCGCAGGAACTATTTTTTTATATATAAATTGCGCGGGGCCGCAGGTCGCAGGTCGCAGGATTACATAAAAAGAACAAGGCCGCAGGTCACAGGATTAGGGCTTGCATAATGTGGGAATATCCCATACAATAAAGAGACCATAACAACAGGAGAATAAAAACATGGTTGCAATACTTTCTAAACCGTCAAAAATGCCGGGGACTAGTTTCTCAATCCCCGCGCAGCATTGCGTGACTGGGTCAACACTGGCAAAAATTCCCGGCTCAGTTTGCCATGAATGCTATGCATTAAAAGGCGCATATATATGGCCTATAGTTCAGCAAGCTATGGAATACAGGCTGGACCTGTTAAACTCTTCAAATTTTGTTTCCGTAATGGTCGCAGAATTAAACAAGAGACGGGCAACAGAACATCGCTGGTGGGATTCAGGCGACGTTCACAGCGTCGCACATTGCCTGAAGATAATCGCAGTGTGCAGATTAACGCCTAATAAAAAGCACTGGATACCGACAAAAGAACGTAAGCTATGGCAACAAGCTTTAAAAATGGAAAGCTTGCCAGATAATGCTGTCGTCAGATACAGCGCAACAATGATTGATAAAGCCCCGCCCACGGACTGGACAAATTCCAGCGCGGTTATAACAAACAAGGCCGCGCCAATTGGCAAACTGTGTGAAGCTTATCGGACAAAAAAGAACGGTGAAATGATATCACACGACGAATACGAAACCGCAAAGAAAGAAAAACAAATAGGCAAGATTAACCTTGGCTATTGTGGCGACTGTCGGGCTTGCTGGTCTCGTGATGTTAAAACCGTATCTTATCCCAAACACTAGAGCACATCGTCCAGGCTGATTGACATCAGTCTGGACATCTCTTATTCTGATCATGATCATTTTAGATTCTCCAATAACTATGGGTCGCAGGCGCAGGCCGCAGGCGACCCACTTTTTTATAGAGACCAGAGGGCGCAGGCCGCAGGCCGCAGGTTCGAGGCACAGGAAGCTAGATCACCACAGAATAAGGCCGCAGGCCGCAGGTCATCGAATCTCGCACCTTGGATCTGGGCTGCAAGACCCCCGTCAAATAAAAAAGCAAGTCCCTCAGAGGGGCTGTAAGCAAGAAAAAAACTTACACCACCACAGCGAGAATGGCTGGTATGCCATGCAATCTGTGAGGGTTGTATCTCGATTGCGTTATTTTTTGTTATTTTTAATTCAACCCATACGGGTGCGCCATCAATGCACAGATAACAGTCTGGCATCCCTTCTGAAACACGGTTCTCAATCCGTTGGCAATGGGTCTTTTTCGGCAGGGACTTCTTCAAAGACAGCCACAGTTTCTTCTCTGTGTTCAATAGCTTTGGCATCCGCTATTTCCCCTTCAATGAATGCGTGTGGATATGACTTCCGCAGTTCAGCTAGACGGGCAACAATGTCCTGCTTACTCATGTTGTCAAGCTGATGGATATGTTGCTGTTCACGTCTGTCAATAGTAAGACCGCCCAAAGCGGAGCGGATTTTCTCAGCGTTGATTGCGGCAGAATATTGTCCTGCCTCTTCCGCACCTCTCGACAGTTCGTCCAGACGTTTAAGCTGGTGCATCAGGGTCACGCCATATTTTCTTTCAGCCGCCTGTCTAAGTTCTTTTATCAGTTCGACAACTTCTGGAAAGTCTGTGCCGTTCAGAAATTTGCTGGCCTGTATTCTGGCAGACTTTTCTGCATACCCTGCCATTCTTGCACACTCAGCATTACTGTGCCGCCCCTCGACATAAAGCTTGGCAAAAGTCTTTTGTCTTTCTGTCAGCCCTGCTGGTCTGCCGACTTTGCCTATAGTGTTTTTTTTGGGTTGTTTAGTTTCAGATTTCAAAAATCACTCCCGTGCGGACTTAATGGTGTAACAACGTGTCACAAGTGTAACAGCTGTAATCGGTGCTGTGTAAGGCTTTGTTACGCTGTTACGCCTGTTACGCCTAATTTCAAAAATTTTTATAAAAAACTAAAGGGCGGAAAAAACTTTATAGTAATGTGCATTTTATGCTTGACTATCCCATGTGGTCTTATAATATGGTCTTAGAAGTTACGTTATTATATCGGAGGACAAGTGATATGACAACACAAACACAGGACCAAGGTTCGTGGATCGAGGACGGTGATTTCAAGTTCATCAACGAAGGTTCAATCATGTTGGTTCAGCCTATGAATGATGATGCCTCTCAGTGGCTGACACAAACGTCTCATGCCGCGTATGAGGCTGGCGTTGAGTGGCAATTTTTTGGTCGTTCCTTGGTCATCGAACCAAGGTACATTGATAACATTTTATGCCTTCTGAATGATGAAGGCTGGAGGGTAAGCTAATGGGTACAAGAGCGGTATATTTTTTCGAAGATTGTCATACGGATGGTCGTTATTACGGTGTCTACAAACATTATGATGGATACCCACAGGGTGCGGCAGCGCACATTGAGGATGCCAAGTCATATGCTTGGCCTTTGCCAAGATGGGAAGCTGATGAATTTGCGGCAGCATTTGTTGCGGCAAACAAAAATCCCAAGGGCGGTGAGGTTCGACTGCTACCAAACTTTGAGGCCACGTCTATTCCCATGCTGATGGATGATTACCATTGGTGCGACTTCTACTACATCATCAGTTGGGATAATTACGACATGGAAATGTTCGTGACAATTTTTGAAAGTCGCTATGACGAAACAACAGAAACGCAATACTGGCATGAGACTGCCAGCATGAGGCACAGTGAAATGCTACGGGCATACGCGGAGGCAAGTTAATGGGCAAGCTTAAACAGTTGATGATTGAAGAGATGGGCATGGCAAATGAACATGGTGACCTGATGGGTGACGGCATCATGTTCACCACCCACCCGACTGATAACATCAAGTGGGGTGATCTAAAAATGTTTATCGACAGATTGCATCAATACTACGAACTCTTGGATCGTGAGATTATTGCAGTCAACAGCTATCACAATGCTGGCTGGGACTTCATGTCGAACAGTCAGGAAAAGCCGCCAGAGAATGGCATTGAGATTCAGTGGAGGGAATGTGGATATGAGTGACATGATATCTTTTGACTTTACGCTGGACAATATTCTCAGCGTCAAAGCACCGAAGGGGACTGACCCTGACACGTTAAAAAACAAAGTGCGTGGTAAGTTGTGTGAGTTGATTAATGACGAATGCGAAGTTTTTATGTTTGAAGGCACGTTCGAGGAGGACAGCAATGACTGAACTTGAAAAATCATTTGAGATACAGCGTAGGCGTATGGTTCTGACTGTGGTTGGTAACAGCAGAAGTGGCTATGACCTACGAGACAGGGAACAGTGTATGTTTTATTTTGGTGATGGGCAGTTTATTCTGCGCCCGATGACCGTCAGGACAGGAAACTGTGAGGAGGACTGCACAGCCATCCACATGACAGGGGGTGATTTCTTTTTCGTGGTGTTGGAAGACATCGAAACAATCAACGACTTTTTATTTGGAGTGTACTGATATGGCAAAGAAACAGAAATCAATGGTAATTGAATTACCACAAGAACAGGCGAATGCAATTATGGTGATGCTGGAAAGTGAGATGGAATCCATATTTCATTTTGGTGGTGGCATTGACCCCATAGCAGATTGGGAAACCATTCACTATCAGGCGTATCAACTGCTGGCCTACCAAGCTTTCAAAGAAAAATATCTGGAGACTTACGATGCCTAAAGTGATTATTACATGGGAATGGGAAGAAGCCTTCTCAAAGTTCGGGTTCGGTGACGGTGATGGCTGGAACGGAACGCATGAGGTCGAGGGTGAGATTGAAAGCCTTGGCTATGAGGTCGAGACGGATAGCTGGGGCTGTCACAACTACATGATCTTTGACATCAAGAAGGATGGCAAGTCCATCCTGTTTCCAGAAGGCAAAGAACATGGGGAAATGCTGGATGACTGGTTGCCAGAGGTGGCAGAAAAAATCATCAAGACCCAAACAGCGGAAGATTTTGATCAGGAGTATACGCCTGAACCGCTGGGCTACGAAGAACCTCGTGCCTATCTACCAGACGACATCATCAAACATCTGGACAGTGTCTTTACAGACGAATGGGAAGAGCCGTATGATTACTGATTATCATTATTTCGATTGCGTAGAATGTGGCGCAGAGGCGATAGTAATAGAACAGAGGCAGTACTACTGCCCTAAGTGTTGGTTAAAATTGTTTACGAAGGTGTATGACAATGACAAAATTAAAAACTGTAAGTCAATTTCCGTCAGCAAAGCTGACCCAATACAGGGTAGGTCTGGTCGTGGAGTTTTACAGAGACCAGTTTGTGAAGGCGATTGACGAAGAAGAGGCTAAAGAATTAGCAGAAAATAGACTGCGTAGGCGCACAGGTTTGATGAATAGTCTTAACTTTTCTATCGGTGATGTTGAGGTGGTGGACGTGGAGCAGACAAATGATAGAAAAAAGTGAAGAGTTAGGTGATGCTGCCTCAGATATTGTGAGGGACACGGTCAAGACTTTGCAAGAGTTAGGCGTCGAGCAGGACTTTGCAGCATACCTGATGTTATGTGCAGGACTTGGGCTGGCTGTGATGGGCAACAGAAAGAGTCCGATTGTTGTAAATCAACTGTTAGCATCAGCCATGATGGTTGCAAATCAAAACATAATAGATATGGAGGAAAAGGATGACAATCGAACAAAATATCATTGATGATATGCAAATGCCGTTGGACGCAGGTCGCTGCCCCAAGTGCTCCGGTAATTTGTCTCTTAGTAAAATGGATGGAAGGATTGCTTGTCCAATATGTGGGCTTGAAATTGTTGACAGTTGGATGATATCTGATAGGATATCAGACAGTAACGAGGAGTCCGATATGGAAACGCATCTGATGCCAGATGAAGCTACAATCGCATCCAAAGAACCGAGGATGCAGTGGCAAGAAGCGGTGACCACCATTGATAAAGTCATAGAAGAGTGGCTGACTGATGGCGGTGAAGTAGGCGGTGAAGTAGAGGCTAACGTCCGTGCCGCATGGCATAGAATTTTACAGGGCTAAGTATGTCAAAAGACAATGTGATCTATCTGCACAGCAAGCTTGTGTTTAAGAAAGACCCCGTGCCCACAGTGTGCGAGGTCGCAGGTCAGATGCTAAAGGACGTAGTTATTTTGGGCGAAGCAGAGGACGGGACAATAAAAATGATGACTACCCAGCCTGACCCTGCTGAAATTATATATTACCTTGAGAACGCTAAGTATGCGATTCTCGCTGGAGGATTAGATAATGACGAATAACATTACAGATGAGACGCAGAGAATGTTCGACGTGTGTGATCAGTATTGTGGCGGGGAGATAAATTTAGAGCAAGCGATAAAGAAGTATCGTGAGTTCATCCCATCGGCAAGCGACGAAGAACTTGAGATCCTTTTGACAGGATTTCAGAGAGACAATGTTGTCAAGCTTCCGAGATCTTAAATGTTCAGATACAAAACAAAGCCGTATGAGCATCAACGGATTGCCCTTGAGAAATCATACAACAAGAAGAACTTCGGATACTTTATGGAGATGGGCTGTGGTAAATCAAAAGTTTTGCTCGACAACATTACATGGCTATATGACAACAAGCTTATCGACACAGCGGTCATCGTTGCGCCAAAGGGTGTGTATCGAAACTGGGAAGTATCAGAAATACCGACTCACTTACCAGAAGACATTGAACCAGAGATATATGTTTGGAGTGCGAACCCTAACAAGGCTCAGAGGGAACGTCTATCCGAAGGGGTTGAGAAGCGTGAGAAGTTCCGCATCTTGCTGGTCAACGTGGAGGGATTTGGAGCGTCGAAGAAGGTCTCTCAATATCTGGATCTGTTTACACAAGGCTCGACTTTCTTACTTGCGGTCGATGAGAGCACAACTATTAAGAACCCCAAGGCCAAGCGGACTAAGGCTTTGGTTAAGCTTGGTCAGAGTGCAACGTACAAACGTATTCTTACCGGATCGCCCGTTACTAAATCGCCTATGGATCTCTACGCACAATGTGGATTCATGGACAAACGATTGCTGGGATTCGACAGTTACTATTCCTTCCAAGGACGGTACGCTATTACACGGACTCAGCGCATGGGTTCGCACAATTTTCAGCAAATTGTTGGGTATCGTAACTTGGAAGAACTGTCGGACAAGCTGGCTGGCTTTTCGTACCGAGTAACAAAGGAAGAGGCTCTGGACCTACCAGACAAGATTTACACCACCCGTGAAGTGTACTGCACAAAAGAACAGATACAATACTATCATTCCATAAAGACAGCAGCCATTGCTTTGCTCGATGAAGGGCAGTTAGTTTCTGCGCCAGCAGTCATGACACAACTGCTCCGGTTACAACAGATACTGTGCGGTCACATCATGACAGATGATGGTGAACTGGTGGAGATTCCAACCAAGCGTGTTGATGCTTTGCTTGAGACAATAGAAGAGATGTCTGGCAAGGTGATAATCTGGTCGAGGTTCAGATACGACATACGAAAGATAGCTGTCATGCTAGAGTCAAAGTACGGCCCAGGATCTACGGTCAATTACTTCGGTGATACGTCCGATGCTGACAGACAAGAAGCCATCAAACAGTTTCAGTTCGGAGATGCAAGATTCTTCGTTGCCAACCCACAGACAGCAGGTTATGGCCTGACGCTGACGGCTGCAACTAATGTGATCTATTATGCGAACGACTTTAATCTTGAGACTCGTGTTCAGTCGGAGGATCGTGCTCATCGTATCGGTCAGCATCATCCGGTGACATATGTTGACCTGATGACAAAGGGCACGGTTGATGTTCACATTGTGAAGTCTCTTCGGAATAAGATTGATCTATCAGCGAAGACATTGGGTGAAGAAGCCCGTCAATGGTTGGAACTTGACCCCCGTCGAAGTGCCGATTAGATGCTTGTCGTTCTGCATATTTCACAGCGTTGTTCTGTGGCGAACGAGATAGCTGATACGGGTACAAGGCACAGGACCCAGTTTCGAGGTCCACATACAGAAGACGGACACCCAGTTTCTTTTGGATGTCTGATAGAAGACGTGAGATTATTGAGCCGTCCTTTCTACGGCCCACAGTCTTCACGTCAAACAACAAGAACTCACTCTTTGAGGTGAGAGCAATAAGGTCTACCGGACCTTGTTCAATGAAAGGAGCATAAACATAACAGTTCTGGGACATCAACCAAGAAGCTGCAATGAGTTCAGATCTTTTACCATCACGAATCTGATGTGCTATTCTCATTTTATTCTTGACCCCCCAGTCAAATATGAGATATACTTATAACAGTAACACATAAATAGAAGGGCATAATAACATGGACACCACAAAGTGGAAATCAGTAGCAGTCAACATTGACGTTTACAAAATTTTGAAGACACGGGCAGAGAAGAACGACAGGAGCGTCAGTGGTGAACTGGCTCACATTGTCAAGACAGCAACGTCTCAGGAAAAAGCTGCCTAAAAATTATAGCTGCTCACTATAGTTAAACTTGATAGCCCTTGAGCAAGGCACTATCGCCCCGACAAACGGACGAGGGGCAAGGAGGATCGAAGAATGCAACAGATTGCATCTCTTATATCAAAACAACGTCAACTCAGTGCAGACATGGAGACTGATGAACAGGTATCTGTTCTGCAATCGTTGATAAAAAAACCACCTCAAAATTCAAGAGTCGTACAGGTATCGCCAGAACTGGCAATGTATATTCTTGAGAACTTGAATGTGGGTAATCGAACACAAAAGGTACGTTCGATAAAACTTTACTCTCGTGACATGGCAAACAACAACTGGTCTTTGACTGGTCAGCCCATCGTGTTTGGAAATCATGGCTATCTTCTAGATGGTCAGAACAGACTGGCGGGTTGTGTTCGTGCGGGAGTGCCGTTCACCAGCCACGCTGTGTTTGGTGTAGACCCTTCAAGCTTTGTGCATTTTGACATTGGCAAGAATCGTTCAGCGGCAGATGTATTCACGATTATGGGTATCAAGTACCCTCGTGAGACAGGCTTCGCAGTTCGGATGCTGTATGCGTGGAGTCGAGGCTTACCAGAAGCCAGAGGCATTGCTCTGAACAACGATGACCTTCGTACCATGTATAATAAAATGGACACGGATCTTTTAGAACTTGCCATTAAGTTTTCAAAGAAAGCGAATCAAACGACAAGCTATCCTGTTTCTTCTTTGACATCTCTGTTTTATACAGTCGCAAAGAAGGGAGACTTAGACCTGGCTAAAAAGTTTATGGAAGATTTGTCACAAGGCTTTGGCAAAGGGCCTCGTTCACCAATCAGATTACTGTTGGAAACAATCATTCGACTGAAGATGGACAAGACTGTGCCGCTCACGATGTTTATGTACAACATACTTTTGATTCGTACTTGGAACAACTACAAGCTAGGCAAAGCCAGCATGAAAAGAGACATGCAGTTTAATAAAAACGATGTCTTGCCAGACGTTTATTAAGAACTTGACATACCTCTGGGGAGTGGGTTTATACTCTCCGTCACACCCGAAGGGGTTAAACTTTAACGTAGAAAGTACAGGAGATTGTACGATGAGCGATGTGTTTTCGCTATTTGATGAGGAAGTCAATGCCTCAAAGTTTGACAAGGTTGACGGTGAGAGGGGCAGTGCTCTGTCTAGTCTCATCCGTCATTCGATAGAGATTGAAGCTAAGATTGCTGAAGCAGAGCAATACGTCAAGGATCTCAAATTCCAAAAGCGTAAGGTAAACGAAGAGGACATCCCCGCCCTGATGGAGGAGATGGGTATGGACTCTATCACAGTTGACGGCAACAAGGTTGCTTTGCGACGGTTCGTTCATGCGCGTATACCTGATGACAAGAAACACGAAGCTTTTACTTGGCTTCGGTCAATCGGGGAGGGTGATATCATCAAGAATGATGTTACAGTTTCTTTCAAATCTGGTGAGGACAACATGGCAAACTCTGTGGTCGAAGACCTGCGTAGCCAGTATGGTCTTGAACCAGCACAGAAAGAGCATGTCCATCCACAGACACTAAAAGCGTGGGCAAAAAATCGCATCGAGAGTGGACAAGAGTTAGACTTCGACACGTTCGGTGTACACGTTGGAACTGAAGCTAAAATATCAAGGAGTTGAAAATGGCTGGAGCAGTAGCAGAAAAACAAAACACCGCAGTTGCAAACATCATGGATGATCTGTTTGAAGCAGCGGGTCAGGGCATGGAAACAATCGGTGCAGACGACATGCAGATCCCGTTCTTGCGGATTCTACAGCCTCTGTCACCACAGTTAATTAAGACTGACCCGAAGTTTATCAAAGGCGCATCGGCTGGTGATATCTTCAACACAGTCACTGGTGATTACTGGGAAGCAGATGAAGGTGTGGACGTGCTAATGTGCGCCTACACTACTAAGTTCTTGGAGTTTCAATTGCGAGAAAATGGTGGTGGTTTTATGGGTGAATTGGAGAACAGTCACCCAGACATTCGCCAGACACAGCGCAATGGTGCAAACGAAATGCTGCCAAATGGCAATGAACTTGTTCGTTCTGCACAGTTTCTTGTGCTTGCTTACAATGCTGACGGCATGACCACGCAGATGATTTGTGACATGAAGAAGACACAGATGAAGATTGCAAAGCAGTGGAACACCCGTCGTGCTGGTCTGAAGATCATGCATCCAACCAAGGGCCTGTTCAACCCACCAATGTGGGCTGTGCCGTGGAAGCTGACCTCGATCCAAGAGTCCAACGACAAAGGTTCGTGGTTCAACTACCAAGTGCAGCAGCTTGAGATGGAGTCCGTGCCAATGCCAGCGTTGCAGGAAGCGCGTGACTTATACAACTCATACCGTGCCGGAGAAATTAAAATGAGTACAGGGGAAGAAAGTCAGACAACCACTTCGTCTGACAACACCGACGTACCGTTTTAAGCCAGTAGGGGGCAGGGATTTTATTCCTTTCCGCCCTGCCCCCACCCTCTCTTGCCCGGAGTAACCAATGAACCAAGCCGAACGGTTCATGGCGGCGTTTGAAGGTTTTAGCACCGCACATGGACAGACACAGATATCAGATGAGAGACGTGCTGGAAAACAAAAGGCAGAGTCCCGCATCATCAGAAAGCCTCTTACGTTAGAACTTATTGTCGCACACCTTGAGGGTAAGCATGGCGTAGGTTCTATACCTATCAACGAAAACAGCCAATGTAAGTTCGGTGCTCTGGACATAGACCAGTATCCACTGGACCTTGTTGCACTTGACAAAAGACTACGGGACAATGATATTCCATGTGTGGTTTGCCGCTCGAAGTCAGGCGGTGCTCACATCTTTTTCTTCTTTACAGAATTTTTTAGCGCAGGTGTTTTCCGTGACAAAGCCACAGAGATTGCAGCCTATCTTGGATATGGTGGTTGTGAGATATTCCCGAAACAAGAAGAGATTCTTGTCGAGCGTGGTGACATTGGTAACTTTATCAACCTTCCGTACTTTGATGCGGAACAGACAATGCGTTACGCTGTCAAAGAAGACGCAAGCGAAGCGAACCTTACCGAATTTCTGGATCTAATAGAAGCCAGAAGAATTAAACCCAAACATTTTGAAAAGCTACAGCTTGGCGAACCTGTTAATGAGTTTGACCAGTGGGCACCTTGCCTGTCACACATGTTCAGTCAGGGCATACCAGAGGGTACGCGCAACACAGTTATGTTCGCTGCCGCTGTCGGTGCTAAGAAAGAACAGCCTGAGAAATGGAGAGAACGTCTTGAAGAAATTAATGTCAAATACTGTGCGCCCCCTTTACCAGCTTCTGAAATCGTCACTATTCAGTCTCAACACGAGAAGAAGGAATATGGTTTCCCCTGTGACCAAGAACCCCTCAAGTCGTTCTGCAACAAAACGCTCTGCAAAACAAAAGCGTGTGGAATAGGTAGCCACATTCAGCATGTGGAGATCACAGGTTTGTGTGTAGTCAAGTCTGAGCCACCTGTGTGGTTCTGTGACGTGGGTGGTCGGCGTGTCGAACTAACAACTGATGACCTGCAAACACCGCAGCGTTTTCAGAAAGCATGTATGGAACAGATACACGTCATGCCACCGATGATGAAGATAGCAGACTGGCAGGTGATTGTGTCTATGTTGATGGACGGCATGAGTGAAATAGATGTACCGGAAGAACTTACCTATAAAGGCCAGTTCATGGACTTGCTAGAGGCGTTCTGTGACGGTCGAGTACAAGCCCAGTCTGCTGAAGAGATCGCACTTGGTAAGCCCTTCACGGACGATGAAGAGGGCCTCACATACTTCAAGCTAGAAGCACTGCTTAAATACCTACGCAACCAGAAGTTCGACAGTTATAGCCGTGGTCAGATTCAGGAGCGGTTAAAAGAACTGAACGACAATGGCACAGCCAATGGTCATAAAAGGTTTAACACAACAAAGGGTGAGTCAAAACAAATGAGAGTCTGGTGGGTTCCGATGTTTAACACCGAGGTCCAAGTACCAAGTATCGAACTTGAAAGTGAGGTGCCGTTCTAATGCAGACAACAATTTTTGGGCCACCAGGCACAGGCAAAACAACCAAGCTTATATCTATCGTCAAGCAGGAACTCGAAGATGGCACAAGGCCAGAGGACATAGCGTTTGTGTCCTTCAGTCGTAAGGCAGCGGACGAAGCTCGGACTCGTGCTTCATCTGCGTTGAACATGAACCCAGATGAAATGGTTTGGTTTCGCACACTCCACTCACTTGCGTTTCAATTTTTAGGTATTGGTACTAAGCAGGTACTCAGGGGCACAGACTTCAGACAGCTTGGCGATATACTAGGGTTGGAGTTTTCTTCCAACTCTTCTTTGAACATGGCGGATGGGCAACTCTTCTCACCGGGCAAGGGTGGAGATGCTTATCTGTCCATGATTCAGTTGGCTAGGGTTCGTGAGATTAGTATCGAGCAACAGTTCAATGACACCAACGACAGGCGGCTACACTATCAACAACTGAAGCTGGTAGATGAAGTATTGCGAGACTACAAACGTGATACAAACAAACTGGACTTCGTGGATATGATTGATCGTTTTATAGTAGAGGAACAAGCTCCAAGGTTGGAGGTCCTGATTGTCGATGAAGCTCAAGACTTGGCCCCGATACAGTGGCGCATGGTCCACGATGTGCTCAAGCCACGAGCAAAGCGAATCTATTTTGCAGGGGATGATGATCAATGTATCTATTCTTGGATGGGTGTGGATGTTCGTGACTTCTTAAACGCATCAGAAAATAAGATGGTATTAGATAAGTCATATCGTCTTCCAAGAAACGTCTATGACATAGCGGAATCTCTAATAAATCGAGTGGTTGTGCGACAGCCAAAAGTGTGGTCACCTGTAAGTGAAGCTGGGCAAGTTGTCTGGCATCACGATATCATGGACCTCAACTTTAGCAGCGGCGAGTGGCTGATCCTTGCTCGAACAAACTACATTGCTAATAAGATTGCAACAGACCTCAAGGAACAGGGCTACCTGTTCTGGCGTGAAGGTTCTGGTTGGTCCATTTCACCCAATGTACTAACTGGAATAGAGGTATGGCTTAAATTATGCAAAGGTTTGACCGCTACGGCAATGGAACTGAAGACGTTATCTACATTATTAAGGTCGGATATCGTGACCAAATCTGGAAGGAAGAACTTAGCCACCCTCGACAACGAAATTCCTTACGCTCTCGACGACGTAAAAGAGAACTTCTGTACGAGCGACTTGAGAGAGAAGCCTTGGTACGAAGTGTTGAAAGTGGCAGAGCAGGAAAGAATATATATCACCTCTGTTCGTCGGATGGGAGAGAAGATACTGACGGACAAGCCGAGGGTCAAGATATCGACAATTCACAAAGCCAAAGGTGGCGAGGCGGATAACGTCGCTCTTGTTTTAGATACATCCAGAGCCTGCGCTGAAAGCAGAGATCAAGACAGTGAGATTCGCACGTTTTATGTTGGGATGACTCGTGCTAAAAAAGCATTACATCTTATAGAGAAACAGACACGATACGGATTTGTAGTATGAAAGACAGAAAGTATTTTTTGGACACCGCTGAAGGTTTAATCAACGGTCCGAGGGCCAAGGAATATGGTCCTGCAAAGATGAATCATGAGCGTATTGCAAAGATATGGGGTATCATTCTTGAGCGTGAGATAACACCCGAAGAAGTTGTCGCCTGTATGGTTGGCCTAAAGCTTGCACGTTTAGCAGAGAACATGGACAAAGATGATTCATGGATAGATATCATAGGATATGCTGCGTTAGGTGGGGAGATCATCAACGATGAAAGTTGATTTGTTTGATCCAGAAAATGAAGACTGGTTACCACCGTCAAGCTTTCCAGACCTGACGGTCTACGACAGGATAGCTGTAGACTTGGAAACAAAGGACCCAAACTTAACCACTTTAGGTCCAGGCTGGTGTCGTGATGACGGGTATATTATAGGGTATGCGGTTGCTGCTGGAGACTTTGTTGGGTACTTCCCTGTAAGGCACAAGTCAGGAAATCTACCAGAAAAAACTGTGGTAAACTGGCTGAAGAAACAGTTAGCCACACCTCACATAGAAAAGGTGATGCACAACTGTATGTACGACCTTGGTTGGCTCCGCTGGGCAGGTATCGAAGTGCAGGGTAAGATTATCGATACAATGATAGCCGCACCACTTCTGAACGAACACAGAAGATATTACAACCTGAACTCTTTGTCCGGTGAGTATCTGGGCGAATGGAAGAACGAAAAGATGTTACGGTCTGCGGCAGATATGTATGGCGTGGACCCAAAGGCTGAGATGTGGAAGTTGGACTCCACATTTGTGGGCAGGTATGCAGAGCAAGATGCGTCTGTCACCTTACGTCTGTGGGATAGGTTACGGGCTGACCTTGTAAGCGATGAATGCACAGGCATATTTGATCTAGAGTCAAGCCTGTTGCCAGTTCTTTTGGACATGAAAACTCGCGGTGTGCGGGTTGACATTGATAAAGCTGAACGTGTGCAGAAAGATTTAAAGCAACGTGAAGATGTCTTGTTAGCGGAAATAAAGGATCTTACCCAAGTCAATGTCGAACCGTGGGTCGCTACATCTATAGCAAAGGCGTTCGATGCCGTTGGGCTGACGTACAATAGGACAGAAAAGACGAATGCTCCTGCCTTTACAAAACAGTTTCTTGCGAACCATGACCACCCACTTGCGCAAAAGATTCTGCGCCTTCGTGAGTTTAACAAAGCCAACACGACTTTTGTTGAGACTATACTTCAGCATTCGCATAACGGTCGTATCCATTGTGATTTTAATCCTCTTCGTTCAGATGAAGGGGGCACAGTCACAGGACGATTTTCTTCGTCCAACCCAAACCTCCAGCAAATCCCGGCAAGAGACCCAGAAATCAAAGCGATGATCCGTGGTTTGTTCATCCCAGAAGAGGGATGTAAGTGGGGTTCTTTTGACTACGCCTCACAAGAACCACGCTGGCTTGCCCACTACTGTTCTACACTAAAAGGCGCACACCGTCACCCACAAATAGACGACGTTGTAAAAATGTATAACGAGGGTGAGGCTGACTTTCACCAGATGGTGGCGGATATTGCTGGCATTAGTCGTAAACAGGCAAAGACTGTGAACCTTGGTATCATGTATGGTATGGGTCGTGGTAAGCTGGCTGGGGTTATGGATATCACAGAAGAAGAGGCCAAAGAGTTGTTGGGTCAGTACCATGATAAGGTGCCGTTTGTAAAAGGCATCGCTGACTTTGCTATGGACAGAGCACAAAATGTAGGACATATCCGAACGTGCTTGGGTCGTAAGTGTAGGTTTGACATGTGGCAACCTAAGTCATACGGTTATAGTAAAGCATTACCGTTAGAGGAAGCAGCGAAAGAGTACGGCGGAAGGGCCGCTATCAAACGTGCCTTTACATACAAGGCACTCAACAGGCTGATTCAAGGATCAAGTGCTGACCAGACCAAGAAAGCGATGGTTGATTGCTACGCAGAAGGTCTGCTTCCTATGCTGACGGTACACGATGAACTTTGTTTTAACATAGAGAATGACAAACAGGTGAAGCGAATAACAGAAATCATGACAACCTGCGTTCCTAATTTGAACATACCGTTTGAAGTTGATTCCGCAATCGTAGATAACTGGGGGGAGGTGGAGTAAATAATGTTTACCGCAATCTTGGTAGCCTGTCACGCATACACAAATGTGGGCTGCTTTATGCTGACTGATGACAGAGGCCCATATGAAACTATGGAACAGTGTGAAGAACGCATCGATGAGATGTTAGCTAACACAATAAGAGTGTGGCTTGATCACAAAGCACCGTTAGTTGTAACAGGATGGAATTGTAAAAGAGATGTATCAGAAACCTAAGTGCTGGGCATGTGGGCATGACCTAATATGGGGTGGTGATCATGACAGTGAAGATGCAGATGGCAAGGAATATATTGAATCAAACTTGTCCTGCTCCAACTGTGATGCGTTTTATCTGTACTTTCAGCCCCTAGATTGCGATTCTGAGCGACCTGAAGGTAGTTAGACACGGCTATCGTTGCTGAAGGCCCTGAGAATCGATGTTTTTATTTAGTAAAAACAAGCACATAGAAAAAGGAAGGGACTTGCCCTTCCTTGTGTAAGACCCCTTACCTTTGCGGGGTTTGACTATTTTGAGCTTGAATCGTCGTAGTTTCAGGCTTCTTGCGACTGGGTTCTTGGTTCGCATGCTACTTCTCCTTGACAGCAGTCATCAACTATCTGACCACATGTAACACATTGTTCGTGTCCGTGTACATAAACTGTCTTCAGATTGCCCTGACACCGTGGGCAGCGGGGTGAGCAGTGTTCTTTACTCTCCATCTGCCTGTGCCCTCATGCGTGTTACCAAACGACGTGCGCGGTTCGGCACCTGCGTATACCACTTCGAGTCTACCATCTGATCGGCTGCTTCATTGAAGTCTCGTGCGTCTACCCCTGCCTTCATTCCGACAAACTTTGACAAGCGGGGATACCCCAGGTTGAACATCATGTTTGCAATGATAAGCTGGCACTCTTCTGGCAGGTCATTCCAGTCTGGGTACAGACGGTGACAGTCCTCAAGTGTAACAGCGATGTCCAACTTAAACACGTTGTCCACACGTTCCTGTTCTATGACTGTACCAACAGGTTTGCCGTACTCAGGGTCGTCTTTCTTAATAAGGTGACCAATTCCAAAAGTTGGTAAATTTAGGTGGTCCAAATATATTTCGTACTTGCAGCCCTCGTCGGAGGCAAGCTCCTGACGTAGCTGATCTATGGTTGCTGATTTCATTGTTGTGTCCTCTGGAAAATCTGTAAGTTCTTCAGCGCATCGATTGGATTGCCGCCGGAAAGTAATGGAAGTATACCACCACTGCTCTGTGGTTGTGAAGTAGGTGCGGGAGCCGCCGTTGTTTGGGCAGGAGCGGCCCCCGCTTGCGCTACCGCCGGAGGAGTTGCGGTTGCTGCAACTGATTGTTGTTGTACTGGCTCGACTGATGCTTCAGGTTGAGGTTCTTTTGTTTCCACCGCCAGAGGTTTGTTGCGATACTCTTTTCTAATAGCGAGAAGTTCTTTCCGTGGAAATACGGATCTTAATTCATTGTCACGGATATTTTTGTTAACAGTTTGACTAATATCTACAGGGTCAAACTTTCCTCTGCGTACTTTGCTTAAACCAGAACCACTGATTCTTGCTGCTTTCAACTGCTTTCTAATTTGTCTGTCGCTCAAGCCAAGGGTCTTCATGTCTTGAATGACGTTGTAAAGTTCTCGTTGGACTTTAAAGTTTGCCTCGTTAGCCGCTCTATATGCGTTTATGAAATCTTGTGGTGTTGCGTTAGCTCTGTTTGAAACCGCTGTAAATATATTGTTTGCATTTTTTCTAGCTTCAGCAAGCTCGTAACCTCTGAACTTTAAACCAGTTGGTTCAATGGGCATTTCGGTAATGCCTGTAAAAGCACGAGCTAATTCCGAAGACAGTTCTCTTTCTCTCTTCATTCTATCCACAGATGAAATACCAACAGTCTCTTCTAAGTTGAGACCATTTACAAAACCACGGGCAAAGCGACTGGCTTCAAGTTCACCAGAGCGAACGTCCACAGGTATAACGGACGGAAGCAAACCATCTAATATATGAGCAAAACTTTTTGCTAACCTATCCCCAGCAGAATCTTCTGGATTGTACACTCTTGCACCCGTTTGCGTCTGACCTCCACGTCCACCGAGAAACTGCCCTGCCTGACGAAAACCTATAACTTCTGTGTCCGGGTCAAGCACGTCACGAATTTTTGCTGTGATGATTGCCTCTTCGGTAAACGGAGCAAACAGTTCAGAGAGCGATGCATTAGCAGCTTTGGCAGTTATCTGCGCGCCATTTAACCCTTGCAGCCGTCCTTCTTCGGCTTTATTGATAGCAGCAATAGCTATCTTTTCTAACATGTCGTATGGATTAGAATAGCTATAATTTATATATGTGGGCAGGCCAGTTTCTTTGTCTATACCTGTGGGCAAGAGCCTTGCGTTCTTTTCCCAAGACGGAGCCAGTGACCGCTGATACGCTTTCATTTTTTCTTCACTAACACCTGACAGTTCGTATGCCAGCGCAGACATCCCTGCGGGTAACGCACCAAATGTTGTGATAGCACCAGTTAATCGACGCAGTCCAATCTGTCTAATTTCTGGTATTTCACTTGCTAACTCATCCACACCACGAGCAATTGTGTTCGCCCCTGTTCTAAGAATCTCATACGGAAAAGCTATGAAGTTACCAACAGGTGCCCGACGTAATGTTCTTATTGCCTCTGGTGCCATGTTGTAGTTTGGCACTGTATTGCGGACAATACGAGCAGCTTCTTCTCGTAGAAGTCTTTCGGCTGTCTCTTCACCAGTAACGGTTATGCCACGACGTTGTACCAAGTCAGCAATAATCTCAGAGTCATTTTTACCTGCCTTACGATATGCGTTCTTCAACTTGTTTAATTCAAAATCAAAGTTGTATATCTTCCATATGTCGTCCCCTGCTTGGTATAGATTCTCAGCTTTCTTACCCAGGTTTCCTACAAAAGCTCCCAACTGATTGTCTGTAAATTTACTACCAAACTTTCTGCCAACAGGTATGCCGTTGATCTCCTCCACACCATAACCAAAACCTTTTTGAATTAGGTCTTGCAGTTCTCGAAGCTGTGCCTGTGTGCCAATAATTCCAAGTTCTTGTAGCTCAGAAAAAGTTCGCGCTGCCTGTTCCGGTGCCACGCCAGTAAACAAGTTGTCATAAACCAGTCGAACTGACTCGCCAAGATTTGCACCTCTACCTATGTTGCCTTGTGCAAGAGCAAACAATGAAGCTGTGGTTACGTTTCTAAGTTGAGTGATTGGAGACAAGACCGTCTTACCAAATTGTGTAGCACCTTTAACTCTAAGAAAACCTGAATAGGTAGATCTGATAGCATTACCTAGAACACCTTGGTCTCCGATAACAAGTCTTGTTAGGTCTTGTGCTATTTTATCGGGCACAGCAAAGCCACGAAGAGACCCAAAGTCTCCCTCATCTAGTTTTAGTTTTGTACCTTGAGGTGTGGTGTCAGGGTCTAATATTTTATACCCAGAATCTGTAAGCTCCTTTCTTTGTGCTGAAGACATTCCTGTCGTGTCTCTAAAGAGTTGAGCTATCCCTGGGTTAGCTAATGAACCATCAGCTTTTCTCTGTGTAGCCAAAAGACGAATCCTTGAGAAGTAATCATCTACAGCTTTAAACTCTGCTAAGTCAGCTACAGTTCCAAGAAAACTTTCTTTTGGATCTGTAATCTCACCCAATAGTTCACGCTTAAACTTTGGCAGATTTGCTCTGCTTGCAAACAGCTTTGCGTTTATCCTGTGGTCTGCTACTCTTGAGGAGTTACCGAGTTTGCCGCTTCCCACTTTTCTTGTGTTGTTTTCTAAAAAGTTCTTTGCCGCTCTTTCCGCCGCTGCTCTAGAAATATTGTTGGGATCTACGAACTCAAAGATAAGTCCTTTATCAAGTTCAGGAGACATGGTTTCTCTCATACCAAACTGACGCAAAAGGTCCTGTCGTTCAGCGGGAACGTTGCTTTTATTAATAATCTTTGATAGTTCTTCAAGAGTTGCTGCTGGACTTTGTTGAAAACCAACAACACCTTTTTCAAACGCTTCGTTCGTAGGAGTGTAGTTTTTCACTTCAAAAGATTGATAACGCCTGCGGAGATAAGTGTTTATGTTTTTGTTTATCTCACCTCTTAGTCGAGCAGCTTCTTTTGAATTTATGTCATCCATTCTTTTTAAGAAATCACTTTCTAAAACATTCTTATTCAAAGACTGAATAAGACCGCGCATGTTCTTGGCCTGTTCAGCAACATTATCTGGAAGCTCTGCAATAGCACGGTCCCGCATCTGTTGTGTCGGAGCGGTCATAAACTCTTCGATGTTGTTAAACATACTTTGTTTGGTTAAAGGACTTGCACCATTTGAAACCTTGTCTGCTTCTTTCAAGACCTTGTTTATTTCTTTATCCATAGAACCAAGAATGTTCTTAGCAGTCTTGATGATTGCATCAGTCTGTCCTGTAACAAGCAGTCGTGCCTCTGCGACTTCTTCTGGCATAAATCCACGATAACGAAACACGGAAGCTATATCAGCCAACTTGTTAGCAACAATGTTTTGTTGCTGCCCTAACGCACGTCTGGCTTCGATATTTTGCAGACCTTCAGAAACTTTTCTTCCAGCAGATCTGACTCCTGTAGCCGTTCCTCTGACCGCTTCTCTTAGAATAGGTGTTTCAGTTAATACTTTTCCTGTTGCTGCAACAGTCCCGGCTATAGCTACGGGGGCAACGGTAGCAATTGTACCAGTTTCAAATCCTACTTTAAGTTTGTTGCCTAACCTGCGCAGAGCTTCTTCTCTACCTGAAAGACCAATCTCTTGGTTTGTTTGTGTAGGGCCACCTTCAAAGAAATCACCAATTGTTGTAATACCATCTGTTGCAACCACCGCATCTGCGAGACCTGCGGCAGCAACCTGTTGTGCCCCCAAAGCTAGTTTCTCACCCTGTGTCAGATCTCTTGTAGGGCTAGACTTTGCTGCGGGTCGAAGAGTTGTAGGTGTTTGTTTGGTAACTATCTGACCATCTTTGACTGCTTTGCGAAGTCTGCCAGCTTTACTGAACTTACTGACCTTGCTCACCGCGCTGGCTGCACCAAGACCGGGTATAACAAACTGAGTAATTACTTCTGTGCCTTTACCAACCAGACCAACGGGGTCAATACCTGCGGCCTCGCGCAGCTTGTTGGCAGCGTCAGTAACAGAAGATGCATAGTCGGTATCAGCCGCAAGGTCCACGACCGAAGCACCGAGTTCCAAGATTCCCTGTGGTATGCCTATGAGACCAGAACCAACGCCCTCAAAGAACTCTTGCGCCACACCTTCATACTCAGGATCTGGGTCAGGGGTAGGTTGTTCTTGTACTTCTGGCTGCGCTTGTCGCTGCTCTAGTAAAGATTCAACTTCATCAATTGATTTGTCTGGGTGGTATTTATTCATGTACCCTTGAACAAGATCATCGTCCGACTTGTCCGAGTACATTGGATACGCCTGACGAAGGGAGTCAATGAGTGCCATTTACTCCTCCTTTAAGATGAAAGCCCCAATGGATCAGCGTTTACATCCGCATCGCCAACCGCACCTTGCGGTGGTGTTTGTGTTTGTTGAATTGATTTTTGTGTCTGTTCTCTTAATATTTGTATGGTTTCAGCGACATCTAAAGTATCTGAAAAAGTATCTGAAAACAGAGGATTACTCGCAGCATCGGCAAGGTCCTCATATGTATAATCACCTGAAAGAACTTTAGCCAAACCAGCGTTTGCTCTTTGTGTGTCTGTTTCTGTTTTAGTTTTTCCTTTAGTTGCTGCTATCTCTGAAAGAACAATAGTCTTGCCTAGAGTTTCCAAACCAGCGTCTAGTCCTTTTTGAGTGACGTTGCCATCTTGGTCCATGTATCCTTGAGATATAGCAGCTACTTGAGCGTCCGGTAGAAGAGATAGTTCTTTGTATGATTTATTAACGAGTGCTTCTGCTCTCTTTAAATCTAACATATCGCGTTGATACTCCGCAGTGTTCAAGTCAGCAAGCATTCTGTTTTCAAGAGTCATCAAAGAAACTGTTTGTTGGTGAGCATCTCTTTCTCGTGTCAGTTCAGTTGTTATACCGAACTGCCGTTCCTCTTGCTCTAACCTAGCCATAGCCTGATTGTATGCGTTTAAGTTTGCAGCGTCTGCGGCAGCGGCAGCTTTTGCGTCTTTTATCATTGTGTAACGAAGCTGTCTCAACTCTTTAGCATCTTCTCTCTGTTGCTCGTTCAAGCGACTCATAGATTTGCCATAAGCATCAAGACCAAAAGAAAGTCCTTTAGCTATATTTGTTAAGGCATTACCACTTTCACCCGCAGCTATGGCAAGTCCAGCTTGTGTAACAGCCATCCAAAAAGCATTCTTCTTGTCTTCGTCTGCTTTGCTGGGGTCAAAACCCATTGCTTTTTTAGCATCCTCTTCAATCTTAGCAATGTCCACATCTTCAGGAGAAGCAAACTCTCTGTACTTAGAAGCAAAAGTTTTAAAGTTGTCTGTGTTTTCTGAATCTTTCTTTGGAAGTTTTTGCGTTTTCTTACCTTGTTGTATTTTTTCAAGGTTAGCAGCAATTTTTTGTTCAGCAGTGGTTGCTGAAGAAGAACTTCCAGTGGGAAGACCCGGTAACAGCCCCTTATTTTCTTGAGTTTGTTTATTAGAATCTTGTCCCGCAGCAAGTTCTTCTGCTGGAGTGGTTGGTAGTTGACCTGCCATACCTGCTTCCAAGTCGTCGTCCGTAGGGGAATATCTTCTTAGGTCAGGAGTAAATTTCTGATCTGCTCCTGTCACAGGTGAACCAGCAATATCTACTGGAGCATCCAAATCTCTTTCCGCCAGTATTTGTTCCCTTGTTTTACCCACTCCAGCGGTAGGAGCGGGACCTAAATCACCTTCTTCACCAACCGGATAGTCTAAACCAGTAGCATACTTTATAGATTGAATGCCGCTTTGTATTGCGTCAATAACAGGCTTATCTGCCCCTGGTGCAAGAAATTTACCAAGCGTTTGCTTGGTTTGCTCAATGTCTGCACCTATTCGTTGTTTGGCTGCGGCCCCTGTTTGAGATAAGAAATCAGGAACATCAGGACCTATTGTAGCTCCATAACCAGCTTTTGTAAGCTCTTGCACCTGTTGATTGTATGGAAGACCTTTGATACGGTCTAAGACCTGTAAATACGATTCGGGTTTGCGACTACCTTCAGGCATGCCAGCAAACTGTCTCATAAACTGCTGCCCTGCAAGTCTTCTACGAGCTTCAAGTCCGCCGTTTGCACGACGACTTACAGTATCTACCATCTCAGGCGAAGATGCGAGGATCCCGGCTGGAGCACGAGAGTCTGCCAGTACAGTGCGAAACATTTTACGACGTAGAACTTCGTTGTTCATTATGCAGTCCTCGCTGGGCCAAAGAAGTTACCAAAGCCACCAGCCTGACCAACAGCACCAAGACCCGCGATACCGAGTCCGAGAAGTTGTGAGCCAAGGCTCGGATTCGGAGTCGAAGTTGTTTGAAATGTTGACTGCAACGCTGGTACACCACGGAACACATCCGACAAGAATCCGATCTCCTGAAATGGCAGGGCTTGTCGTCCCAGTTCATTGGCTCTGGCAACATCAAAGCCAGCCTGCTGCTGACGTTGTTGCAGACTACCAATACCAAGAAGCCTGTTTATGTCCTGCCCAAACATCTGTTGCTGTGCTTGTCCAAGCCCTGCTTGTAAACGTGCAGCGTTTTGTGCAGCTTGCTGTGCCTGTTGAAAACCCTGTTGACGAATCTGACCAGCAGAACGTGCCTGCTGTTCTAAGGTCTTACCAGCTAAGTCTGCCTGTGCCACACCAAATCTTGAGCCACCAAATGCACCAGACGCTACGCCTTGACCAGCAAGTCGTTGTTGAGCTTTCTGTCCCTGACGTGCAATGTCCTGCATTGTTTGTTGGACAACTTGATCCTCAAAAGGATTCATAAACTGTTGTGCACCGCCGGGACCTGCTAACTGTGCTGCGCGATCTAAAAAGGGCTGATAGCCGCCGATACCAGAATCTGCTAATGCTATTGCTCGGTTCTGCGCATCTGAGAATTCAGCTAGTTGCTGCGGAGAAAAGGGCTGTGGTGTGCCACGAAGAGCCTGTGCCTGTGCAAAAATATCTTTCAGAAACTCTTCCTGAAAGGGAGCGAGTCTTGTTACCTGTTCTACTGTTTGTGTCGCCATTAGCCTGTCGCCTCTAGTTCTGACATCATATCATATAAACGTGCAGCCCCGACATCTCTATTGCCACCGCCTGCACCTCGAACAGCCTTGGCTGTTAAAACAAACTCACCATCGGAAAGTTTTGCTGGCACAGAATCTGATGTTCCTGTGCCCGGTCCAGAAACTTCACCACCACCTGCATGTACATCCCCACCATCAGCATACCCAGAAGAACGACGAACAGGCCGATATGGATCAGTGTAGTAATTGTACCCTGGATCCTGAAGTTCTCTAAGTTCATCTGCATATTGTTTCATATCCGTAGGGTCATCCATATCATACCTTTTTCCAGACCTGCCCACAAGTGTGCCTTTGACTTCGCCCGGTCTTGTCTCACGCATGCCAGAATCACCTTCCTCCTCTTCTTCATCAAACATGCCGCCAGCAAGTGCCAGCGCACCAGCCCCCAACCCCAACTTTGTGCCCAAGCTCATGTCGTCGAACATTGAGAAGATGCCTTTACCCTTAGTTGCCTCTTTAGCTGCCATATCAACACTAGGTATGCCGCCCGGTCCTATCGGTAGACCCCCGGCTCCAGTTTTTATAGCGGATATCGGACTGCCCATGCCAAGCATAGACGTGCCTTTGAAACTTGGAACCAAGCTACCTATACCACTACCGGACCCCAACCCAAATCCTACGCTTTTAGCAAAAGAACCTGCACCATAGCCCAAAGCCCCCGCAAGAAGAGCATCCTTTACATCTCCACCACCCGCAAGAGATCCAATTCCAGATCCAAGGGCCGCGCCCATTGGACCGCCAAGGGCAAATCCAACAACCCCACCAATAGGAGCGAGCATTTTTTTGAATGATTTAAATAAACCCATTACGTTGCGACCTTTACAGTTCCGCCGTCATTATACAAGGTCCCAGTTTCGAGGCCCGTCGCTGAAGTAGGCAGGTCTGTCAGCGTTAATTTAGTCCCTCGCATCTCACCGGGATTACGTTCCTGTTCAATAAATACTTCTAATGAACGTACAAGGTCCGCCATATACTGTTGTGTATACTCGGTCGGCGGTTCTGGGAGCCTTGGTGGTGCAACCTGATTACTTGACATTATCTTCTACCGTCCTGCCTTATGTCCACACGAGGGCTACCTAACTTCCATTTAGACCCTAATGCATTTGATTCTACACGAAGTGCAAAAGAACGTCCACGAACTCTTAAATCTAGCTGTTCCGTAAACTTTTCAACTGGAGTCGATTGTGTTCGTATAGTTGTACCGGATTGTGTGTTGTCAAAGTCCGCCCCCGGATTGTTACGCGCTTTAACAGTAAACGTAGCTTGTGGAGTCGATAAGTTAGTTGAACCTTCAAACGTTAAATCAGGTATAACTTTTCTTAAATATAAAAACTTGTCACCATCTCCGATGTCTATGGCTGCTGATTCAATAAATGAATCCATAGCCGAACCGTCATCATCGTAACCTAATTCATGGTTGTAGATTAAATTATTACCAGTAGCTATAGGAAAGGTCCGAGTTCCACGGTCTAACCATGCTGTTCTAGAAAGTGTGCCAAAGTACCAAATCTTTTGACCATAATTATATGTTACATACCGATCGTTATCTGAAGCATCAGAAGAAGGATAGAACCAAGTTACTTCACTAAACTCTGTGTTTACTCCAGCTACAACCTTGTCTCTTTGTTCAATATTAAAGTCTAAAAATACTTTGTCTCTGACTGTGCAAGGAAGTGTTTGCGTCTGACCAGCATAAACATAGAACGTATCAATGCCCATCCAGAATACAAAATCTTCCGTTGCCACCGCAGCATTTGGACTCATGATTGTAATGTTGTTTGACAGTTGTTGTAGACCAAAAGTAAATGGTGGGCCGATAAAACGCATGGACGTAAGAGCAGTGTCAGTCCATACCAGTATCTCACGTTTTGTTTCTACGGCTTGCATAAAGGTAGAACCAGAACCTAACCTTAAACTACCTGCTGTGTTTGTGGCTAAAGGATACCATATCAAAGGATTCTCTTGAGTAGAGAATCTAATAAGCAACGGGTCTTGCACACCATCGCCATTTTCTTGCGTTGGCGGGGTCTCAACTATAACATCGTCTGCCCCAAAAGCTATGACATGACGGTCTCGATCAGAGACCATAACCTGTTTGCACTTTGTTGGCACGGAAAGTTTGGTTCCAGAAAGTGTGTTTAACTTTACCGCACGAGTAGTTAAATTGTTTGTTCTATCCCAATAATAAATTTGATCATCACGAGGATTGAGAAGCAGATCTTCACCAAAGTTATCGTGAGACCACAACCGTATCTGTGTAGTTGTTGTTAGACCACCAGATGCAGCATCACCCCACCCAGAAAAATCGTCTGTTGAATTTGCATTTCCAGTTGCCAGTCGTACAACAGAACCGTCAACATGTGATTTGGCTACGGTAGATCCTAAAGTATTTACATTTGAAGTACCATCTGAATTTGTAGCCCCTGTGCCTGTGCCATCAAAGCCTCGAATAACTGTCAAATTATTACTTGAAACATTTGTAACAAGCATTAATTCATCTTCAATTTGTATTACATCATTTATTGCAATCTGATGACCCCCAGGGGCAGACGTTGTCACAGTAACTGTAGTAGCACTAGACGATAAAGTACCACCCTGATTCAAGGTTGTTTGTGCCGCCCCGTTGGTAACTCCATAGTAAAGACCAGCCCCCCAACCTGTGCCGCCAACGGTTGTGTCTAGTCCTACGTTTATTTGATATGTAGCAATAGTAGGATGACTTAATGATGTAACGGTAAGAGTAGCATTGTTAGCGGGTGTACTACCACCCAACGAAGCACCGGGCAAAGTTATGGTGTCATTTACGTTATAACCAAGTCCGATTGCCACAACAGAATCAACTGTATATGCCGCGTTTCCATCTCTGGTTAAATCGAATGAAGCACCTGCACCAGAGCCGCTTGTTGCAGACTGAGTAACAGATGTGTGGCTAACAGAGACAAGCGAATTGATGGTGAAAGTTAAATCATTTGCTGGAGTCTTACCACCTAAACTGGTTCCAGCTATTGTCACTGTATCGTTAACAGCATAACCCGAACCAATTGCTGTAACAGCCACAGAATAACCACCTATTAAATCAACGCCAACAGAAAACTCGGCGTTAGACCCACTGCCGCTTGTACTTGTTTGCGTTACACCTGTGTAAATATTAACAGGACCAGTGGAAGTACCGGAAAGCTGAGTGATTGTAAGAACTAAATCATTAGCGGGTGAGGTGCCCCCTATCCCAGTGCCTGCGATGGTAATCGTATCACCGACAGCGTATCCAGAGCCAACTGTAGTAACGTCAACTGTATAGTTACCCTCTCCGTCTGTTACAACGGTAAACTGTGCATTTGACCCGCTACCACTTGTAGCTGTTTGAGTTTCACCTGTATGCGTTGCTGTTCCGACAGAAGCACCTTGAAGATGAGTTATTGTCAAGGTCAGATCATGTGTTCCTTGTGTGCCGCCAATATTTTGACCTTCAATTAATATTGTGTCTCCAACAGCATACCCAGAACCAACATCTGTAACTGTTACAGTATAGTCCCCAGAACTAGCCACTACAGTAAACTCAGCACTGGTTCCAGAACCACTCGTACTTGTTTGAACTACGTTGTTGGTGGTCGCACTTCCTGTAGAAGCACCAGATAAAGTAAAATTACCAACACCTGTGCCGCTAGGGTTTGAGGAAGTAAACACTCCAACACCTGTAGCATTGGTTGTTACAGTCACGGCGTTTATACCAGACGCTGCAACGGCTGTGCCTGATACTGAAACAGTGCCTACACCCTGTCCGCCTACACCTGTATCAGAAGCAGTGGAGAATACAGCGGCTCCGGTGGTGGGATTTTTAGCAGTAATTTCATATGTATTTGCATTAACTACGTTATCAATTTGATACTCTTGATTTAGAACAGCAGCAGTTATGGTGCCCCCAAGACTTTCCGCGTTAGCAAAAGTTACAAAATCAGATTCACTAGCACCATGGGCTATATCTGTTACAGTTATTGTGCTTGAAAATGGATTAGATGTAACGGCTGAAAAAGTTACATCCCCTTGTGACGTTATAGAACGAACGGGGGTTATATCATTTAGCTGACCACCCTCTTCAATGTAATACTTAATATGTGAACCTAGTCCTAAGTAATTAGAACCATCCAAAGCAACCCAGTTATGCAAAGCACGAACTGTGCCTAAATAAGTGCTGCTCGTATATTTTTGCCAGCCACCCATTTTTTCAGGATAACCAAACCGAAACCTAATTTTGTCACAGTCGCGCCAGCCCCCTTCGTTAGAATACGAAGTGACTTCTCTATTTACACCGGGCTTAAACTGTAACTTAGTAAGGGGCATTCTATGAGATTCCTGTTACATCACCGTTGGTGTCAGCACCTGTTTGAGTTGTTAAAATACTACTTCTGCGACTATTACTTGTAGTCAAGTAACGAGTTATCCAACCAGGTTGAGACCAAGTCATACTGCTTCCCAAAGTCATAGTCGTAGGTTTACAGTTTGATGCAAACCAAAAGTGACGTTGACCATTTATTACTTGAGAACCAAATCCAAAAGTTCTAATATCTCCACCATAATATCCCCCAACAGATGTATTTATAACATACTCTGATGTGTTAGTAATATCCAATTCACCCGAACCGTTAAGCGGAAAGATACCGGTGCAATCTACAGAACCACCGCCTTGGTCTGCATAATATAACTCATTGTAAGTCCAACTTGCTGTGAATGTGTTACCAGAACGTGTAAGCTTACAGTTAAAATTACCATAACCACCATAATCGCTGTGATAAATATCAGGGCAAGAAGCACCACCCTGACCACCTATAAAATCCATCTTTGCAGAGCCGTTACCAGAAAAAGTAGAATTAAATGCTTCAGTGTTTGAACCTGACACAGAACCATTGTTTGTAACAGCAACCGTTACAGAACTTAAATTATTTATTCCGTATGCACCTGACCAAGTTATCGTACCGTTGTTAAGTATGGTCAGCGTTCCACTTGCACCAGATGGATACTTAATTGCATCCACAGCTTGAGTGCCCGAAACGGTAATACCATTATCTATAACCAATCTTTTTGGGTAGTCTACAGCATAATCATCCCCAAAGATTGTTGCTACATTCTGATCAGAATCATTAGAAGAAAACGTCTTTTGAAAACCTCGTTCTTGAGAATGAAAGTCACCTAAAGAAATTGTAGTACCTGTGGGTACATTGGCAGATAAATTTACACCGTTATTGTTCGATGCTTTTGCACGAACTAATGACCCACCTCTACGGTAGTCCGCAAATGAGATGGCTGTGTTGCTGCCCGTGTTATATTCGGTTCTAAGGTCAGCAAAACTTATAGCGTTTCCAGATGCGGGTAAAGCCATTACGGTGATCCATAAGCTGTAATATTGTCAGAAGCAACCACGGCCCCTGCGCTAGATAATTTAAATACTGTTGTACCATTGTATTTAAACAACAGATCATTATCACCTGTGTCCAGCACGATTTCCCACTTACTTGTACCAAACTTTACAGACTGGTTACCCATGAGAATATCGTTACCATTTGCATCTAAATCTGCACCTAATTTTGGTAGCAAATCATTTACAAGTTCTGTGGACAGTGCACGAACATTTGCATTACCACCCGTTCCATCAGCATATATCCAAGCTGTGACACCAGAGGCAACAGTAACAGTTGAACCTGAACCGCCACCCTGTTGAAACTTAACGGATTGATTTCCTGTTGTAGCATTGTTTACAAGATAAAGTTTTGACTTATTGTTTGGGGCTATCGTTACGGTATGTAAAGAACTTAAACTTCCCGTGCAAAATAAAACTTTATAGTGCCCATTTGAGGGGGTTCCGTCTGTTGCTGTTAAAGTGCTTGAAGTACCGCTTGAACCTAAATTAAGATCAAAAAACCCAGATGAAACCCTGTCAATAATATCAAAGTTACGGTTTACGGTCTCGCCCCAAGAACCAGCTTGTTCACCAGAACCTGGTTTTTCAAGACCACTAGAGTCTGTAAAGAGACTTGCCATTTATACCACCTTATTTGTCCATGTTTCAGACGACGTGCCTGCGTTTATTTGAGTCCAGCTATCGCCTGTGTGTGTAACCTGTGTCCAGTTTTCTGGTGTGCCACTTGCGTCAACTTTTACCCACAGTATAGCACCATCTGTTGTTATAATAAATACACTGTCCATTGACTGCGATGCAAAGCGTAAAAGCCCACCCAAAGCCTGCGTAATATCAAACTGAGCGTCAAGGCTTAAATCAGTATCTAGTATCAAACCACCCAATGGGTCAAAGTCAAACTGAGCGTCTTGATCACTAAGCAAGTAAAGTATAGCTATGGCAGCGGATGTTTGTGTAAAGTTAAAGTCTACTTGAGCTACGCCAGAAGCCACTTTGATTGCTGTACTTGTTTGTGTAAAGTTGGCATCAATCGATGCGTCACCAGAAGCTGTAAAGTTTGCTGCCGTTGTCTGGTCAAACTGAAAGTCTAAATCAGCCACGCCCGTAGCAAATCGTAGTCCTTGTGTAGTCTGTGTGAAGTCAGATGTAATATCTATTTCAGCAATAAGCGTACCCGCTGCTGCGGATATCTTTGAGAAAAAGGCATCAACGGACATACTGCCGTTAAGTGTAGCGGATAAGTCTGTTGACTGTGTAAAATTTGCGTCAAGCGATTTAGACCCAAAAAGCACAATGCCTTGAGTAGCAAGCGGGTTTTCTGATATTGCTTGAACGCCAAACATCTGAACTCAACTCATTGTATGTTAGTCTTGGTGTGGTTTATAAGCTGATAACTTGAACCACTGTCGTGTGTTTCAAATTCTAAAAAATGTCTATAGCCCCTTGTGAAGAATTTAGTAGCACCGCTAAAGGCTGTAGCGAAGGTTGGTATATACCTTGTACCACGTTCAATAATCATCATTTGGTCAGACCAATATATTCTGTCTAGTGTAGGCATATGTGTCCACACATTGTATGCCCCTGTAGAACTTCCATTGACACCAAATCTAAATATCTTATTTGAGTCAACTGTCGTATTGGAGTGAAGAAGGTAAGGGCTGGCGGGGGTTAGTGTGTATACGCAATTAGTTGCGCTATTTGCGGGGCCGTAGAACATTTTTGTTCCGTCAGCATTCCAAAGCATAAACCCCGCATAGCTTGCAACAGAACTTGCGTCAACCAAGGCGGTTGTTGCATCAAACCTTACGAATGAAGCAGTTGATACATCAAAGCCAGTTGATAAGAGATATTGGTCAACCCCGTCCCCAGTAGAGCCAGACACTTGCATTCTTGTGCCATCAGCACTAAAGCTAAAATTATATGGGTTTGTTTCGTTAGACCCAACAGAAAAGCTAGAGTCGTATGAAATAGTAGTCAGGTCAAAAGCAGTAGACAGATGAAACTCTTTTACTGCATCACTATTACGACCCATTACAAATAGCTTTGTCCCATCATTATTGAATCGCATACACTCAGGGAGTGCCAAAGAGGTATTAAAAGACTGCTTGATAACTGGGCCATAGTTACTTGAACTTTCATTATTCAAATAAATTCTATGATTCCAAGTTGCATTATCAAGTTCAAATGGGGCATTTAATATAAATTCATTTATTTGGTCGCCACTGTAAGTCGATGTATAGTACCTAAGACCGTCATTGCTAAAAAGTCTGCATATACCAGCAGTTTCCATATTATTATTATAGTCAGTCCCATCGATAACCCAAGTGTCTGTATCATCTACTGAAGACGCACTGGTGTCGTAGCTTGGTATAAAGGTGTAAATAAATCTTTTGTTTGGGGTAGACGGCGTTCCAAAAGTAACGGTAGTGGCCCCAGTTAAAGTCTCAGCGTCAAAGTAATCAAAGCTACCGCTTAAATCCAAAGTAACATTGCCAGTCCTTCCAACAGCCGTTCTTTGTGCGCTAATTGAACTTGCGAGATTTCTTGCTCTACTCATGTGCTACTCCGGTTTATCAGGCCATACCACATCGTCAAGTGATGAGTATGTTTTAGTTATATCTCGCAGTGCTTGACGATAGGCTGTGCGTTCTGCGGACATAGTAAGGTCAGACGATGCCCACCAGTCTGTGTCAGCGATACGGCGGTTGCGTTCTTCGCGCAGCAGCTTCATTGGCTCTAGTTCGTTGAGTTCAATTAACTTTGTTTTTACTGTGCCCCATGTTATTCCTGCCTTTTCCCAATCATCTGGATCATCGGATAGAATGGCTAAATCATTAGCGTCTACGCCTGTTACAAGGCGAAAACTATTGTTAAAACTAATAGCATCTGTAGGCTCACCGTGCAGTACGAACTGACAGCTTGAGTCTAATGCTTGAATTGCTTCTGATACCGTTGCCATAATTTACCCCACCAAAAAGCCGCTAAAATTTGATGCTGCCGATACTGTATAAGAAGTGTCCGAACTAATGTGCCACGGCATGACATTAGTGTTAGCAGTTAGTTGGATTGTCAAAGAAGTAGCTAAAGAATCATAAGTGCTATTTGGTGAGCCATTCATAACATAGCTGTTATAGTATAATTCAGTGTGCGATGTTGGAGTACTAGTGCCACTAATCTCTGACCCTAAACACATAACTATGTAACCTGAACCAACACCATCAAAACGCATGTGAAGATTAAACTGGTAAATCCCTGTAACGGGACAAACAAAATATCCACCAGCATTTAAGTTGCTTCCTATATCAAAATCAACAGTGGTAAAAACGGTTGTTTTCCAACCGCTTGCTGAAACGCTTATAGCCCCATTTGGTCTACATGAAAACGCTGGTCTTGCTGGCGTAAGTATGCGACCATTGCTATCAACGGTTAGCGCACTGTTAGAGTTCGTTGGGTCTTGGACTTCGGAAACTTTTAGTATGCTGGTCATCCTCCAATCTCCGTTAAAGTGACCGTTGAAATGGGGCTTCCTATGTATTCGGACTGGTCAGTATCGCTATGGTTTCTATTAACATAGACAGCATAACTTGTGTTATAACCGCCAATGTCTATACTGTATTGAATAGCACTAGTTGTATTAGGGGAGTCTAAATGTTCAACTGGATATCCCGACATATCATAGCCCAAGGTTGTTGAACCATTACCGTATTTAATATAATTATAAGAAACTCGTATTCTGTTGGAACCGCGTTGGTTTCCTAACGCATCGTCAAGAGGGCTACCATCTCTTAAAATTCTTCCCCTTACTTGCCAGTATTGTGACGTTAAACATAATGAAAACCTTATTAAAATTTTACTACTAGTTGACTTAGGTGTGATATTACACCTCAACCCTGTAACTTCCACAAAACTAGGACCAATGGAACTTGAGAAAGTGTCTTTAAAAACTGTTTGTTGCACCTGCAACACATGACCCGGAATCTCCACCCCGTTGTTTGTGGTCTTCTCATTTATTGTATCTACAAATAATGTTGACATAATTTATCCCAAAAGTGCGCCAGAAAAATAAGAATGATTTATACCTAAGTAATAATCAGTGTTTGCAGTAAGAGCGGACTTGTAAACATAAGCACCGATTTGTTGACCAGCCACTGCATTATAAATTCTTGTTATACCAATAGTTCCGTCTCCAGCTTGCTGTTGGCTCGTAAAAGCTATAGTGGTAGTAGAGCCGCTACTTGTTTGTCGAAAAGCAATCTGCACTTGCGGGTTGCCACTGTCGTTAAAGTAAACTTGCGACCTAAACAGATAAACACCATTTACAGGCACGGTAAAAAGTTTAGTGCTTGTATTATAATGACTGCCAATATTAAATTCAGTGTGGTCAAAACCACCTATGTAATAAGTATTGATTGCGGCAAGCCCTGCCCAACCATCGTCACCATAAGCATAAAATGCTGGCCTTGCTGGCGTAGAAACAACACCATTGCTATTAATGGTAAGCCCATCTGTTGTCGAACCCGCCGCCCTAATCTTATCTACATTCAGTATCGAAGCCATCCGCGCCTCACAGTATTGTCAGATTACCGTTGACGGTAATTGTAGTTGATGAACTTATGGTCAGCGGACCAATCGCTAAAGCATTCTTGGTTGAGGCTATTGTAGTATTTTCACTCACACTTTGTCCATTGGTGCGGAACACAGCCGTATCAACAGTGGTGTTTGTAGTTTGAAACTGTGGCGCAGTAATCTCTGCCGCAAATGTACCGCCGCTAGACTTGCTGACTGTATCTGTCACAGTAAAAGCACGGAAGGCACGGATGACCAACTCATCGTTTACCGCTGCACCAGATGCTAGTGTAATTGTATCCCCGTTACTGGGGGTAAAATCTGTGCTGTCGAGATGTACGCCGTTTAGATATACGTCTACATCATTACCAGAAAAGGCCAGTATCGCACCGTTAGCGTCCGCACCTGTAAACGCGGTTTGGCTTGCTGTTGCTGTATATTTAAACAACTGCATTGCAAAGCTGGTAGGCTGGTCTACAGCACGACCAAAAAAGCGCACGGTAATTACATCACCATTAGCTGGCGCGGCAGAAAAGGTTAGTGTTGTTCCTTGCGCTGTGTATGCTTTACCAACTCCTGGCTCTTGCACTACGTTACCGATTGTTACAATTAATGCCTCACCGCTAACAACGCTTTGCGCTAACGTAAACGCTGTGTCATTTCCGTTGCCTGTAAACCTTTGAAAGGTTATGTCGCCTACATTTGGGTCTATGCCTATGTATGCCATTATCCCGCAATCTCCAAAACACTTAAATAGCTTTCACCATCACTTCCTGCCCCAGTGCTACTACCATAATTTCTATTAACGTAACCGTTATAACCGCTACTTCCATTTGCTATTTGCACCTTAAATGTTTGTGCAGAAGTTGAGCTAGGGGCATACAATCTTTGTGCAAAATATTGTTGCGTTTCAGTTTCTGAATTCCCTGCATCTGGCCCAAAAGAAATATTCCAAACTTGACTTCCACTTCCTGCAATTAAAGTAGAATTTGCATAAACCCCAAAGTATTGACCGCCTGCGTTCCACCATCTAGTGCCAAGATATACAGAAGCAGTAACAAGAAATTTACTGCCTGTGGACGCAGGAGTCATTGTAACAGAAAGTCCCGTTACATCTGCAAAAGAAGTAGAAGTGAAAGTTTGCTGGTCTGTTTTACGGGCGTATTCTGCGGCAATAACAGAACCAGCAGGCATGTTTCGAGTTTGTATTTTGCTTAATGGCATTTCAAACTCCTATCCTATTAAAAATCCGCTAAAGCGAGTGTCATAGACCCCAGTCCCATCTTGATAAACATGACCATTGGGAACATTTACGCGAATATAATCTCCAGACGTCAACTCTATAGTTCCTGAACATGCAAGATTAGGATAGCTGGTGCTACTTTGAACATAAGCATAACTATGAGTAAAAACTGTATAACTAGAACCAGTATTTGTTGAGCGTTCAAGCTGAACTTTAACCGCCGTGGCGGCAGGTAGTACAGAACCAGCAGAATCACACCCTAAGGCAGAAAAAGAAAAGTGATAAAGACCACCGATAGGCACAACAAACCTATCATTAGATATGTCAAAATGCGAACCAACATTTGTCTGCACTGTATTAAAATTAATGACCCCAGTTAAGGCTGTTGTGCTAGATGCAACATGAGAAACAAAAAAAGCTGGCCTTGCTGGCGTAAGTATGCGGCCAGTGCTATCAATCGTCATGGCTGTATTAGTGCCGCTACTGTCCTTTATCGTTGGAACATTCAAACTAGTAAACGTACCTGTGGTAGCGGACAATGCCTGATTAGGGTCATGCTCCAGCCGTGTTGTTACTTCTGCCTGACCGCGATAGATAACGTACACGTTACCCGTACCAGACGGCGGAGCCTCGTCAAACGTCAGAGTAGTTCCTGTGGCTGTGTATGACTTACCAGAGCCAGGTTCCTGCTGCACGTTGTCAACGAATACCTCAAGCTCTTCACCAGTGTTTACAGCGCGGTTAAGTGTAAACGCGGTCGCCGAACCTGTGCCGTTGAAGGACTGGCTCGTTGTCTTTGTTAACTGCTTATTCGGTTGTGCGCCGATATATGCCATTGGTTACCCTGCTATCTCTGTTACGCTGATAAATGATGTGCCTCTTTCATATTGATAACCATCTGTATCACCCGCAGTTCTATTAGTGTACCAAGTAAGGTTAGAACCCACACCCTGATAAACACCCACCTTGTAAGTTATTTGGCTAGTTGTTGAGGGTGTATCGAAGTAGCTATAAACCGCGTGTTCTGGCGTAGAACCCGCATTGGCAGATTCAATAGTTATACCTGTACCCATGTGAATACCTACTGCTCTACCACTCGAAACAGGAGTACTTAGCTTTGTTGAATCTCTATAAAAGAACCAAACTGAATTAAAACTAGCAGACTGTGTAGACCATTCACCGTTTACCATTGCATCAATTCTTATAATGCTACTGGTTGATATAGGGGTGATATTAACCGCTAAATGATCTAATGATACATTTGTTTGAGTGTTAACAGCAGTGCTTGTTGTAGTCGTGTACTGTGTGCGTTGTATTTGCAACACAGAACCAGTGGGCATAACCGCAGAAGTGATTGCACCGCTTGCTAACTGACTCGAACCTACCGAACCAGTGGGTAATGAAGCTATTTGATTTGCACCTATTGTACTTAATGCCATTATGTAATCTCCAGTACAGACAATGTAACATCTGCCGCTGATGCTTGACTTGCTGTTATCCTCAAAATGTCAGAAGCATTCATCACAATCTTTTGATCGCCGCCAACTGCTACCAATGATGAGCCAACAGGGACAATGGCTGACTTCACAATATGTACATTGTCGCCATCGTTATTGATTAACTGTACGTTTACCGTGATTGAAACCGCCAATATGTTGGCAATGTTCAATCCGATAATTGTTGTTTCTGTCGCGCTGGGGCAGGTATAAACATCTGCGTTGGCTGTCCCCACTGCGGTGTCTGTAAATGTTTTAAATGCGTTAGCCATTTTTCTATCCCAATGCTATTGCGAATGCCAACGCATTCGGGTCTTGTTCTGTAAAGTTCTGCGCTACATTACTCGCATTGTTAAATATCATCTTCTCTGCTGGCAACGTGCAGAAAACAGTGCGAGTGCCTGATGTCCAGTTAACAGCGGCATCGGAGTTGCTAGACTGCAATATTGTGGTACGGGCCAAGGTTGTACCAGATGCAGTGTAGGTGCCGATACCTATCTCAAAGTCAGTTCCGTCTGTACAGCAATAGTATGTAGTATTTGAATTACCTATTTGACTGAAAGCTTCAAAACCACCTACTGCACCAGCAAGCGTATAAGTGCCTGTGCCAGTGGTAGTGGTAGTCTCTTTAATTCGGTCTTTCAGAACAAGAGCCATTACTTCAACTCTATTGTAAGATTCCCAGCGTTGATACGGAAGATATCCCCCGTAGCAATGGTCTTGCTTGCGTCCAGCGCACCGACAAACAGGATGTTACCGCTCGATGCTGCATCTACAAGAAATGCATGAGTTACGGTGTTACTAGTTCCACTTGATGCTGGAAACTCAATGTTTGCTGCATTTACAACTGTCTGTTGATTTGTACTAGCAGAAGCTAATGTCCAGTTTGCCGCTGTAACCTGTTGTCTTGCGTAAGACCCAAAGGTAGCCTCAGTTAAAGAACCAGCCTCCGCGTCAGAAACTGCTGTTGCCAAGCCAACATATATGCTGTCACCTGGGGTCGAGAATG
>NTLX01000004.1_pt1 | contig 54391 bp, 88 predicted proteins | sample 1251771 | NCBI WGS metagenome assembly NTLX01 (sample SAMN07250028, study PRJNA358725) | marine metagenome | isolation source: viruses from ocean water | place: Pacific Ocean: North Pacific Subtropical Gyre | collected 2015
TTTTCAAAATCAAATCTAGCCAAGTGTGTATCAGGTTCTCTTGCGTTTCGAGCTTCATAAAACATTGTCACATTAGGTCTTTGTCCCATGAGTTTGATACCTGAGTCCATCCATCCGGCAAAAGCAGAACCACCACGCGCTGACATAAACGAAGCGTCATCCGCTCTTTCTTTACCAGTGTGATGAGCAATGATTACTGCAATACCAAAGAGTTCAATCAAACGATCTACTCTAGATAATAAATTATGTATCTCCTGATTACTGTTTTCTTCACCATCAAAGAAGTTAATGATAGGGTCAATCATCACAATATCTGGCTGATGATATTCAATACTTCTAGCAATGCCATCAATATCTTTATCTCTCATTAAGTTCTTTCTCAATCTACCAGTCGGTATCAAGTTGGCATGTCCCATCGCCATCAAGTCTGGGTCATGCATGTAAGGTTGATAGTAAGTATCTATTCTATTTTTTAAAAACTCTTGGATAATCTCTGCTTGTAGCCACATGACTTTACAAGGACGCGTGAAAGGTTTACCCATAAACGATTGTCCAGTTGTAGCTGCCGCGGCAAAACCACCAAGCCAATGCGACTTACCTATCTTAGGTTTACCAATCAACAAACATCTAGATTGTTCAAAGATAAAACAATCGCCCCAAAACTGACCAATAGAACTAGGTTCCAAGCCAGTCCAAAATTCATCGTTGTAAGGTTTTAAACCTAGTGGGTCCGTTAAATCATCTCTACGCTTTTGATCGATGATGGGATCTTCTTGTTCAAGTATCTCTTTGAGTTCATCTCTTAAATCTATTTCCCATTCGCTAGTCTTCCATTGCAGTATTCCAGCTTCCGTATCTTCTGGATGTCGTTTGATGTGTCCTTGAGTAATTGACATACATGTTTGTAATACTTCTGGAAAAGGTAAAGGTTGTTGCAAAGTTTGGTTCCAATCAAAACATTTAATTAATACTTCACGATAACCCCAACCTTCTTTAATCCATTTACCAATCAATCTAGCCAAGGTATCGTTTCTTTGGCCAACAGCTACTGGGTCAGTAGTTAATTTATTTTTATTATCTAGAATGGAAGTGACTTTATCCGATTGATTGAAGTCATGTATGTTGTTCAAGTCTTCCATGTTGAGCATAGGCAAATCATCGATATCGTTCACAATCAAACCTTCTGCAGTTTCAAAAAAATATTTAGTAGAAGGTGAGACCATAACGTAGCCACCTTCACCTCTAACATCTAACTTGCCAGTCATGTTTCTAACATTCAGACCTTGATTGATTTGATAGAAGTAGTGATAGCCACCACGAGGAGTCTTCTGTTTAAGAGGCGATCTAGTTACTTGACCAGACTCTACGAACTTGACCGCCTCTTCGCTATCACAATCTAGGACAACAAAAGTTATCCCAGTGATAGCTGCCCAGTTAGCTCCTGGATACCGAGCTAACCACTCTCTCAATTCTTCTTTTGTGGGTTGTCTTCTTTGATAAGTTTCCCATTTGACTCTAGGTGTCTTCGCCCATTTTGCACTGAGCTTGTCATCGTCTTCAAAAGGGTGACGCTTTCTAAAGTATTCTGGGATAGCTTCGTTTCGAGATCCACAAGGTATTAAATGAAAACCTTCTTCCCAGAAAGACCAAATCATTTCTGATCTAGCCTCGTCAGATATATTATCCCAAGATTTATTTTCGTTTAGTATTAGCGACATGTTTCTCCCAAAGATTTTATTAAGCTGTCGCTTCTTCCTCGATGGGTCCGTAAATGTCTTCCCAGGTAATAGCTTGATTAGTTGCCAGCATAATCTTCTTTGCTTGTTTGACTGTTGGCTGTCTTGTTCCGTAAAGCCAAGAGCTTACTGCGTGTGCTGACACATCGCAATCCTTCGCAACATTTTCTTTGCCCCTATTTTTTATGTATTCTTGTAATTTATTCATACTAAGGATTATAGTTGGGACCATTCATAAAGTCTAATTTTTTTTTGTATTTGTATGAATTAATTTAAAAAAGTGTTTGACATTCTGAACTAATGTCTATTTAATTAGCAGTGAACAAATTTAAAGAGAGATTTTATGAACGATATAAAAGAGAAAACTGAGTTCGACGAACTCCAAGAACTTATCGAAAGAAAGAAAAAGAATTTGCTATGGCAAAAGAAACTCCGTGAGGAATCTAAAGAGTTAGACATTGCAATAGCAAGACACCCAAGAGTAAATGAACAAGTAATCCAGCTGAGTAATACTGGAGGATCTCATCGAGTGACGCTTGATGACTTTGACTCTGATATTAAAGTTGAATACCGCTTGAAAAAATCTTGGGACCAAGACTATGTTGCCAAGATACATGCCGAAGGCAAGGTGCCAGCTAATCTTTGGCCATTTCAAATAGAGTATAAAGAAGACAAAAGAAAAACTTCTACTCTAGCTGAACAACATCCATCCCATTACTATAAATTAGCTGAAGGTTTGACTACTGAGATATCAGATCGTCCATACGTTAGCTTTGTTGAAAAGAGGAAAACCAAATGAGTAAAAAAATAGAGATGACTCCCGCACAAAGCGAGTCCAAAGAGAAGTTGTTTGCCGAAGCTTACGACTATTATGCAAAACATTATTTTAATATTAATGACTTTGTAAGAGCAGTAGATTTTTTAAGAGAAAACGGTTTGAGTTTTGCTCACATTGCAAAGATCTCAGGTATGACTCACAAAAGTCTTATGCAATTTTATTATCGAGATCAAATCGAACCACATGCTAGAACCAAAGGCAAAGCTAACTTCTTAATAGACTTTGTTGCTACCATGAAAAAATTAGATACAAAAACAATTCCAGGGAGGGACAACAATGCCAAGTCTTGAAGATGAATTATTATCTGGCTTAGAGCCTGGTCCAGTGAGAATGAATGTTGGCGGAGTAGATGGCATAGGTAAAAGTACCTTTGGCTCTCAAGCTCCCAATCCAGTTTTTATTTGTACCGAAAAAGGTACAGCATTCTTGAATGTTAAGAAGTTTCCATTGTGTGAAAAGTATCAAGACATTATTGATTGTATTAAGAAACTTGCCACTATGGATCATGACCGTAAAACAGTTGTTCTAGATACTACAGACTGGGCAGAAATCCTTACTCACGAAGCAGTATGCGAAGAAAAAAATGTATCTGGTATCGAAGAGATTACTTACGGTAAGGGCTACACTGCGGCCAGAGAAAAGTTTAGAAAGATTTTAAGAGGTTTGGATATTTTACATGACCAAAAGAAGATGAATGTCATCTTGCTTTCGCATGTAGATATTAGAACTTTTAACGACCCAGAGAGAGAACCTTACGATAGGTATCAATTGAAGTTGCATAACAAGACAGCTTCCATCATTAGAGAATGGGTCGATTTCAATTTCTTTGCGAACCATCAGGTTCGTACTGTGAAAGAGGGGAAGGGCTTCAACGAGCAGACAAGGGCACTTGCCATGGGTGATCCTATGCTGTTCACGAAGTTCTCTCCCGCCTTTGACGCGAAGAGACGAGTTCCTCTTCCAGATAAGATAGAACTCAAATGGGATTCGTTTTATGACGAATATAAAAAATCAATTAAAAAATTAGCGGAGGCATGAGCATTTATTGTGCTACATGTCTTCGCAAGGAGTTAAATTTATCATGAGTGATGACTTTGAAATTATGTTAGGCGAAGTGCCTGATCAAGAAGATGACTTTAAACCTATGCCTGCTGGCAACTATGAATTGGTTGCTAACAAATGGGAGAAAAGAACATCAAAAGCAGGAAATGCAATGGTTGAAATCGAGTTTCAAGTACTTGGCCCAAGCCATGCTAATAGAAAACTTTGGGAGTATTTTACTCTTGAAGGTAATGCTGTGACTGTGACTGCTAGGAAAATTAAAGCTTGGCGTAAAGCATTAGGTTTAAGTCCAGATGTCACTTTCAATGCTGAGGTTTTGGACGAAATGATTAACAATCCTTTCCAAGCCAAGATTAAAATTGAGCCTGGAACAAATGGGTACGAGGACAGTAATAAGATACAAGATTACTTAGCAAAGGGATCTTCATCTGAAGAGGAGGCGCCTGCGGCAAAACCTTTACAAGACGAAGACGATGTTATGCCTTGGGATAAATAACTGGAGTCATCTCCAAAAAAGTCCTACCGAGCTATTAGTTATGAATAGCGGCGTTACAGCTCGGTAGGCACAGGATTTAAAGTCCTAGCTAGTTTTTACTTGGTTGTTATCCTAGCTAGGCACAGAATTCGGCCACTCCAAAAAAGTCGAAGTCTAAGTAGAGGCCGAAGCGGGTTTTTTTAACTTTAACCCGGCATGAAAAACTACTTAGTCTTCGCAAAAAAAAGTCCTACCAAGTTTGTTTATCCTTGGTAGGCACAGATTAGGAAACAAATATGATTGATGATAAAAAATTAGTCGCTAACTCTGAGAAGTTGTTAGCAAAAATATATGAGGTTAATGACAATAGACTGCCAGAAGAATTATTTCTTGAAGTTTCTTCTGTCATTATTTCGATAAATAGATTCAAAAGAGAGAAGGTGCTCCATGAAAGACAAGGAAAAAATAAAAATGATAAATTTGGAAGAGATATCTCAGAAAGATCTCTTAGAAGAATTACGCATACACATGAAAAAATTCAACGAAAGAATGGAGGATATAAAAAATCCACATAAACTTCTAGAAGTATTACTAACTTATGCAATGTGCGTCACTTATGACGTACTAATAGAAGATACTAATGGAGCTACAATGTTGATTGGGGCCTCTTGGGGCAGAGTTGTTCATGATGTTGCTAAAGAAAAAGGTATGAGTAGAGAAGATGTATTTTTTCAAGCAGATGTATTAGGTAATCTAGCTGGATCTACTCCATTTGAAGATGAAATAAAAAAATATGCAAAAAATAAATACAATATAAGTGAAGAAGATGTTCAGGCTGCAGCAGAAGATTTAGGCATATTAGATGTTGAACCAGAAAGTAAAACAAAACACTGATGGCTGTAAGAAAAGAGGCAAGAATACATATATCCAGGGCTAAGTATAAAAAGACTAGCCAAGGTTATGGCAATGTAAAATTTAGCACGATGAATAAAAATAAAAGAAAGTCTTTCAAAGCATACAGAGGACAAGGGAAATGATAGATATAAGACATGTATTAATTTTTGTATTAGGCTTGTGCAGTGTCATTCTTGTTTATAATTTAGAAAAATTTTTACTGTAAGTGAAACTAAGACCTTATCAAGAAGACGCTATCACTGCGCTAGAAAGTTGGTTTGCAACTGAGTCAATAGAGAAACACCCTCTACTCAGTTTGCCCACTGCGTCTGGCAAAACAGTTATCTTTTCTAACTTTATTAAAAGAACCATAAAGAAATATTCTGACGCTAGGTTTTTAGTCTTAGCTCATAGACAAGAACTTATCGAACAAGCAGAAGAAAAAATAAAATCAGTATGGCCAGATGCACCAGTCGGTGTGCTATCAGCTGGGTTAAAAAGATCTGAGATAGATTCTCAAATACTTGTAGCTTCAAGAGATACTTTGGCTTCTGGATCTAGGTTAAAAAAAGTTGGGCACTTTGATTACACTATTATTGATGAGGCTCATAACATATCCCCGGACGAACATACTAGATATCAAAAGATAATTAATGAGTTGTCTGCTGAAAGAGCTATGCGTGTTTTAGGTTGTACTGCTACACCATATCGTATGGGGCAAGGTTATATCTATGGCAAAAGAAAGGATCATTTCTTTCATGACATCGCTTATCAAGCAAAGATACCAGACTTAATAGACCAAGGTTATCTAGCTAGAATTACTTCTTACAAAGTAGATGACAATACTATTATTGACGCTAGTAAAGCCAAGCTTAAATTTAAAGGTGGAGATTACAAAGAATCTGATTTAGAAAAATTAGCTATGGACGACAAAACCATTGTCGCTATCATCAACGATTGGCTAGACAAAGCATACACCAAGGGCAGAACAGCTTCCGTGTTCTTCTGCGTATCAGTATTACATGCTATGAAGATGAATATGCACTTACAAAAGCATGGGATTGAATCAAGATTACTAACTGGCGAAACTCCTGGAGAAGAAAGAAAACAAATACTAGAAGACTTTGAATCTGGAAAGGTACACGCTGTTTGCAATGTTGGTGTTTTAACAGAAGGTTGGGACGCTCCTAGAACAGATTGTATTGCTATGCTAAGACCAACCAAAAGTTTAGGACTATATGTTCAGATGTGTGGCAGAGGTATGCGATTGTATCCAGGCAAAGATAATTGTTTGCTTTTGGATTATGGTGAGAACATTGCTAGACATGGTTGTATTGATACAGCCAAGCCAGATCAAGAAATAAAAATAAGAAGACCTAAAATCTGTGGCAATTGTTTGGCTGTCAATCCACCGCATGCAAAGAAATGTGTCGAATGCAATGAAGAGTTTCCGGTAGCAGAGTTCTTAACTTTCTTAGTACCTATGGAAGAAAGAAAGGTAGCTAAGAAAACCAAAGCAGATTCTGGAGCAGTTATCTCTGACGAAAAACAAAAGAACAAGAGTTCTTTAGAAGTTGTGACTAGTGTTAGTGCAGCAGTTGCTGACTCTAAAAATGGCAATAAATATTGTAAGGTATTCTTTTATGTTGATAATCAATTTTTACCTAGGATGATGCCACTTATGTTTGGCCATTCAAGAATGCACGGACTAGCAATTAATTATTGGTGTCGTTTAGTAGATCCAAAAATATGGGGCGTACCTAGAACTTCTGAACAAGCAGCAGCTAAGATAAATCAAGGAGCTCTCAAAGGAGTTAAGTCTGTTGGGATAAAAAGAGAAGGTAAATATTTTAATGTAAAGAAAGTAATTTTTGACGATAAGGAGATATTTCTATGAGCAAGATAAATAAAATGATAGATCATGTAATGTTATCTGAACCACCAAAGTACAGACCATATTTAGGCATGAGTCAGATTGGTAATCCAGATGAAAGAATGCTGTGGTTAAATTTTAGATGGTGCTTACCACCAAATAAATTTGAGCCAAGAGTATCTAGGATCTTAGAACTAGGTAATGTTATTGAAGATGTAGTCATTGATTATCTTAATAAGGCAGATGGCGTAGAAGTATATACCCAAGATAAAAAAGGCGATCAGTTCAAAGCTTCTTTACTTGGCGATCACTTCTCTGGGCACATAGATGGTGTAGTTAAGAACCTGCCAGAGCATGATGATGATTCTATGGTCCTGGAAGTTAAGAGCTCTAATGACAGAAGATTTAATAATTTAGTTAGTGAGAACAGTTACGAGCGTTGGTCACTAGAATACGAAGCACAAGTACATTGTTATATGGGTGCTTTTAAATTACCTAAATCACTAGCTTTGGTTTACAACAAAAACAATTCTGATATTTACAGCGAAGTAATTAAATATAATGACGAGCTCTTTCAATCCTTGATAGAGAAAGCTAAAAGAATTATTACTTCACCAGAGCCACCGGATTTATTCTTGAGTGAGAACGATTGGAAAGTTAAGAACTTACCGAAAGAATCTAGAGAAGTTTATTTAGGTAGAACAGAACCACCTTTTAAAAATTGTAGAAACTGTAAACACTCAAAGCCAATCATAGAAGTCTCTGGAGCTACTTGGCGTTGTGGCAAAAAAGGCGTGTTATTAAATCCAAAACAACAAATGGACAAGAAAAACTGCCCTGATCACGAACTTATATTTGGCTTGATACCTACACCCTTTTAGTAAAAAAGTTGCAATAATATATAAAAATCGTTATATAATACGCATATCTCTATAAAGAGGTGCGTAATGGCTAAAATATTTAAATTAGATACATTTAAAAACATAGCTAGTCTTAGAGGCGAAACTACCAGTCTCGCTGATTATCCTTGCATCAACGCCTGCCACTGGCCCACCAGTATGGAAAATGGTCGTTGTACTGTTTGTGGTTTATATGATTATCAACACTCTCCAGTGTTCTGGAAATCATTACCAAAATTAGAGCGCAAGATGATAAACCTTAATAACTCTGAGAAAGGCTATAAAATAAAACAGATCTATAAATAAAGCACTGGCTTAGTGTAGATCAAAAATACAGGACGAAGAAAAGATTTGTCATGTAGAGGATGAAACTGCCACTAAAGAAATACCCAGCACTTCCGGTGAGTATATTCTTAAAATTCATGCGCGGATTATATACAAAAATATTTGGCATATAAAAAAAACTTTTTATTTCTTTTTATTTCTTACAATATTTTCACACCACCAAAGCATCATGTCTTCAGTCAAGGTATGTTTAATGATATTGGCACGCTGACAAACCAATTGAATATTGCTTCTAACATACCAAACGCTAGGATCTATTCTATCTATAGTTACGTTAAGGTCCTTCTTACCGCTACCGTCTCGATGATGAGTCATCAATACGCCAGATAAAGCACAAAGACCATCTTGCTCGTCCCATATTTCTATTAAATCTTCTGGCGTTATCTCCCAATCTTTATCTGGAAATTTACTAACCCTGGTATGTCTTAATTGATTGTGAAGTAAATTTAAAAAACTTTTGTAACTTGATGATCGCTTTCTGTTTCTATCTATAACATGGCAGTCTCTACAAATACCACGATAAGTTACTCCGCCTCCGGTTTGTTCTCTAGCTTCAAAAAATTTAATCTTGCGTCTCTTTTTGCAGAGCGTACAAGTTCTAGTTTTTTGAGACATTATGCTCTAGGTGATTGAATGACTTCGATAGTTACATCAGGATATATTGCTTCTACTAATTTCTTTTTTAATTTAAAGACATCAGTCAATACTCCTTTAGTATCTTCTATAACCTCCTCTCCTTTTACATTTTTATATTTAAAGTCTGCTATATAAGTGCAGATCTTTTTACCTTCTACGAAACATGGAAATTGTGGATGAACTTCTATGTCTGACACTGCGCCAGCAGATTCTAATTCTTTCAAGAATTTATATCTAGCTGCCTCTAACTTGCTATCAAATGTGATACCATCGAGCTTTACTTTAATAGCTCCGTACTTGTTATAGGCCATAATTTATTATACAATTTTTTATAAAGATTAAGTAATAATTAACATACGAGGAGAAGCTGAATGGCAAGTCATGTAACCATCGGGGTAAACAAAGAAACTCACAAAAAATTAGGTAAACTCGCATCATTAACTCACAGGACCCGTGCTAACACGGTTGAATGGTTGGTTGAAAAAGCTATTAAAGAAATAGAACTGGCTGAAAAAAATGGTGGCGCTGATCATATTAAATTTGGTATCTAAGTAATACCTAGTAGTTTATCTATCTCCGCTTGTCTCAAAGCTACAGAAACTCTATCTTGAGTTTGTTTATTCCTTATTTCTGCATTAGGACTTTGAACTGCTCCAAGTTGATTGCCTCTATATCTACCTTCAAGATCCTCTAATTGTAATCGTCTTTTTATTTGTTCTAACTTGAGGTTATCAATATTCATACCTTCAAATATTTTTTGATTTATCTTACCTCTATCAAGTTGTATAGGTTGGAATCTACCCATTAAAACTTCATCGTAATTAGTTATCTTTGCCTTTTTCAAAATTTCTCTTTGTTTCGTAGGAGTAAGTCCTAACATTCTAGTATCATTTAAAGTTTGATATAAATCTCTCAAAGCATTATACCTATCTTTATTAGCTCTTATGTAAGCCAAAGTATAAGATTTAGCTTTCTCTTCGTCGAAATTAGGTTGATTTATTAAAGAGTTAAACTCGTTAGAAGAATCTTGCACTGCCTGTGCAGCTTCGTAAGCTCTGTATAATAAAGTTGTTTCTAGTTGTGGTTTAACGGTTTTAATACCAGTAAATGCTTGCAACATAGTTTCGCCTACATCTAATTCTTGTCCTCTACCTCCCTTTCCAGGATTGCCGTTTTTAGTAAAATTAATTACAGACTTTGGACCATCTTTTAAACGAGGTCCAACATAAAAATTATTGCCTTCAGAAAATTCAAAGTTAACTGGCGTAGCTGAAGGTAGTATTGTATCTACAGCATAAACAATACCTTTTAAAGCTTTATCGCCAGGACTATCACCTTGTCTCCATATTTTTCTACCGGTTCCTGTTTCTCCTCTGTAAGCATCAGCAAAAGCGTTTAAACCAAAAGCTGGTTCTACGAAAGGAGTTATTAATTCTAAACCTCCTTGAAAGGTGCTATCTAATAAAATTTTTGTTAAGGATTCTTCGTTTCTATTACCTTCTTCTACTTCAGCTAATATTCTAAGAGCTGGCCTTCTAAATAAATCATAAGGATTCATGTAACTAAAATTAAAAAATTCTGTAGGGTTGCCATCTTTATCAGAACCTACTGGAACCATAGTCGCTGTTTCTTCCCAAGGAGTTCCTTGTCTTTGAAAAGCTTTTATTTGATCGTAAGTAACTCCAGTCAAATAAGATCCAACTGCTGTTATGCCTGCGCCAAATCCACCGCCAGCAGTTATTGCTCCAGCCAATCTACGCATTCCTATTTTTTGTAACTCTGGGCTTTCAGAAGCAAGTTCTCTTATAGCTCTGTGTAAAGAGTTTGTGCCATTTCTAATCATCTCAGCAGGGAATGCTGTAAAGTTACCTATGGGTAATCTACTAATACCATCTCTAACAATAGGAACAACTCTTTGATAATTTTGTACGGTATTTAAAGTTAATTCAGCTGTTTCAGCTCTAGCGAAAGCTTCTACTTGATCATCAGTGAGTCTTCTTATATCTAAAACTGCACCGCCATTTTTTCCTATTGTTATGTTATTTTGAAAATTTTTTATATTGGCCATAGATTCCACTGGAACAAACTCTGCTCCTGGTTTTAAATTTTTATCAGCTCTTATTATGTTTAATGCATTTTTAAATCTAGGCTTTTCTAAAAAATAATTAAATACTCTAGCTGTATCATCAGTCATTTTATAAACTTCTTCTGCAAAATCTGTAGTTTGTTTTATTCCGGGAACTTCTTTTACTCCTTTTACAACTCTTCCAAAACCTGGAGCTGCATCAAAAGCTATCTCAGCGTTTCTTTTTAATTCTCCAAAGATAGCACTACCACCTCTTTGTGCTATTCCTAATTCTGTTAATTCTTCAACAACTTCAGATTTTAATTTTCTGCTTGCAGGATCTATTAATCCAGCAAAAGTATTTACGTAAGCGTCTGCTAATTTACCAGTGCTACCTACGTTGCCATTTAATAAAGCAAAGAATGGTATTGAAGTATTGTTTCTAACTTGTGCTAATGGAGAACCAACTGTCTTTCCATATTGTGATATAGATTTTAAAGCTAGCATAGGAGCGTATGCTTTCATTAGAACATGATGATTTTGTTCAAAAGAAGTAGTTGTTTTGGCAATAGCATTATAAAAATCTTCTCTAGTTACCATGCCAGACAGAGCTCCAAAGTTATCTCCAAATTGTTTATAAATAACTTCAGTCTTACCGTCAGCGGATGGTTTTGCAAATCTATTAGGTCCTACATCAATAGCTCCTTTTAAAAATTCTTTATCTTTTAAGAATTGTTTAGTTCCTAATTGAGTTGGTCCAATATCATTAATTAATTTAATATCTTGAAAAACTTTAGTCTTTCCAATTATGCTTGATAATTTACTAATCGTACTTGCAGCTACTAGCCCAGTGTTAGCTAAAGCTTGTTCTGGCGTGCTTTGTAAATAGCCACTCACTTCTCCTAAAGCTCTTCTTACTGCCGGTAAATTATTTAAGGTCCTGCCTTTTAATATTCCTTGTTGAGCTTTTGATAAACCCTCTGATATAAATTCAGCAGTTTCAAAACCAGTAAAATCTTTATTGGTTGCTGAACTTCTACCTCTAGAGCTTATGCTCCTCCAAACATAATCTGCTGTATTATCATCAAAACCAGTAACTTTTTTTATTTCATTTATAGCTTCTTGTTTTAATTTTGGATCTAAATTTTTTAAAAATGCACCATCATCCATGAAAGCTTTATAAACTCTAGTTCCATAAATACCTATGTTTCTTGCTACTGAATCTTTTAAACCTTCTTCAGTTAATAAAGCATTAAAAGCTTTCTCATCTGTTTTTCTTAAATCTAATATTTCTCTAGACATATCATCAACTTGGTCTCTCATGTCTCTAACTATATTGCTAACTTTTAATCTGTCATCAATGCCTAAATTTTCATAAGTTTTAGTCATTCTTTTTTCTATGTTTGTTATATTTCTACGAGCATTACCTCTAACTTTCATAGCTAATTTTTTTATTTCATCTGGATTAGTTATTCCTGGATTTTTATAAGACACTCTAATTTGAGGAAACAAAGCATCTTCTATAGATCTGGCCATTGACATGGCTTGAGTTTGACTTAAATCTAATTGACTAATTGTTTTTTCTAAAGTTTTAATATTGTTATTAACCATCTCTACATTGTGGTTAGCAATCGCAGTCTTTTGCGCTTTAGCTTGAGCAACTATAGTATTAGGTAAGCCTTCACTACTAATTAGTCCTACAGGTCCTTCTAAACCAACTCCTTTTACGCTGAAAGCATTTTTAATTCCTTCCCAAAGACCTAATGTTTGTTCTGTCATCTCTCCTTCAAAATCTTTTACTTTAGTGGTTTTTTTAGCTAAACCACTGGAGGCAATAACTTTAGCTGCTACTGGCGATACTGCGTCTAAAGTGCCACCAACTGCACCAGTTACTCCTTTAATAGCGTAAGGTAATCCCATGACAAAAGCAGTTGCTTCTCCTGCTACATTAACTTTTTCCATTAATCTAGCAGCTGCTGCCTCTGAACCATTTAATCTAGCTAATCTTTCTTCGTCGGAATCATTATCCATGAAAGCATCTAGTATCGTAGTAGTGTCATCTGTTGCTACTGCGCCATCAACAACTCCAAACGTTAAAGCTTTTTGTAGGTTAGAAAATTTATTAGCTCTAGATATTAAACCAGCTGCACCTAATCCAGGCACACCAAATTGAGTTATGAAAGAAGCTATCTCACCAGCTGTGCTTTCTGGCGCATCAATCATTCTATTGTCAAAAAATGTTTGTAGATCTTTAGTTAAATCAGTATCGGCAAAATAATCTATAGCGGAAGTAACAGTCTCTCCAACACCTTTAACACTTTTTTGTAAACCAAGTAAGCTTCCTCTGGCTATGTCTGAGAGTATGCCTTTTTTTTCTGCCATGATTTTTAATCTGGAGTTGTTCCTGGTTTAGGTCTGCCTGTTATTTTTCTAAGCATCCTCACATTGTTTGCTGCTAAAGAAGCTAAAGTGCTTCTCTTCAGAACTTCAAACTCACCCTGGTCATTAATAATTCCTATCTGTACGTCTTTAGGTTCGATACCAAGCCTTTCTGCCTCTTCAATTTGTAAATCCAGATATAACCTTGAAATTCCTTCATCATCTAATTGATTTAAATTCACACCAGCATCTGCTAATTTACCAGATACATATAAGTCTTTTAATTCTTGATCGCCTTTAATTGATTCTAATAGTTTTTGTGTTGCTCCCTTGTTAGCCTCTATAGCTTGATCTTGAGCTAAGTAAGCAGTGGTAAACTCTGGTATTCCTAAAGGAGATAAAGGTACAAAACCTTCTCTTGGCATCATCATCGCAGAAAACCCAGCTAACATTTTTTTTGCAAACTCTGGGTCACTAGCTACTCTTTGACCATAAGCTTTACCAAATGATTTTACATATTCACCGAAGGTTGGTTTATCTCTTATTGTATCTCCAGTATCTGGATCTATTAAAGGGCCAACACCGCCTTGATCGTTTCTTGAATAACCATAATCATTTATTAAAATTTCTCTCATAAATTCACCGACAGTATCTGGTGCATCTTCAACTGTAGTTGCGCCTTCATCTAGCATTTCAGCATAAGTAATATTAGTATTCGGAACCTCTTTCTTTTCATCACCATCGCCAAAAAATAAACTACTGGCTGTAATAGTAGCTACACCAGCAGCAGCTGTTGTTCTCACTGGATTTCTTTGAAATATATTTTTACCAGTTTGTCCAGCGTCTGCTCCAGCTCCAGTGCCTTCATCTACTGCATCAGCTGTTTGTGTACCGGTTTTTTTATCAGCTTCCTTTGCTTCTTTTTTAGCTTTATCAAGTCCTTGTTTAACAATTTTACTTCCTTTAGCAAAACCTTGTATTCCTTCTATTATTCCACCATCTTTTTTAGGAGTAACAATAAATTCTCCCTTAGCTTCTAACTCTTTCTTTTTATTTTCTTCTATTATTTTTCGTAGCTCTTTAACATCTTTAATAGTGCTAGGGAGTCCAACCGTTTCTTGTGCCGCAAACAATCTACCAAAGTTTTTTGCTTTGCCTCCGATAGTGTTTGCCTCTCTAGGAATAAAAGTTCTATCTACTACGTTGCCAGCTTTGCTAGCAATTTTTTTAATTTTGTTTCCTGTAGTCAAAGCCTTGATACCTATAGCTGCTGGTATGCCTATACCAGTTGCGGCTAAAGCTAAAATTCCATAATCGATTGGGTCAGTTGGATCAAATATCATTCCGTCTTCACCAAACATTGCTAACTCTAATCCTTCATCGCCAAAAATTCCTCCCCTTGTGCCTGGAACAGGTATATTTAATACGCCACCTGTTTCAGAATCATAAAAAGTTTCGCGATCAAATCTTTCACCATAACCTTTTACGTTTTGACCTAAATCTTTTATGCCTCCTATCATTTCATAAGCCTCGCGTAATCAACTGCATAGTAACCATTTTTAATAGTTACTGCCTCTGGCTCTACTTCAAGAACTTCTTGAGCTAAGAATCCAGCAGTAGGTTCTGCTTCGACTCCTATTTCTTTAGCTTTGTCATTCCAATCCCATTCGTACCAGCCTAGATTATTGTCATAGTCTCCTACTCTTCTAATGTTTTCTTTTAATTCCATGTCTGAATTTACAGCTGCGCCAATCCCAGCAGCAGCAGTTCCTACAGCTCCTGCAGCACCAGCTATCTGAGATAATGGTGAAGGTTGCATTGCCATTTGAGGTTGATATATTTGGGCGCCTGTGCCCCCAGAAATACCTCCAGCAGGCATTCCAGCTAAGAGTTGTTGTCCTCTTTGCAATCTAGCAAAAGGTTCATCAGCTAAGACATCAGCCGCTCTAAATCTTCTAGATAAGTCTGATTGTTGAACACTTCTGTCAATAGCTCCTTGACCGGCCATAGCTCCTATTCTGTTAATTGCTTGTGCTTGCCCAGCAGCTCCAAGTGTGGATATACCGCTACCAATATTTTGTAACTGTGCAATATTTTGACCAACTTGAGCTTGAGCATCTTGGAAACCTTGTCTTCTAATACCACTTACTGCTTCCAACAATCCTCTACCTAAAGCCGCCTGATTTTCTGCTTGAGCTATTCTGCCCCTAGAACCACCATAGGCTCCAGAAGTAACAGCAGCATCTCTAATACCAATATCTTTTTGTTGATAGGCTTTGGTAATATCATCTATTGATTGTTGTACCACATCATCTTCAAAAGGATTGAATCTAGCTCTGGCAGCTGCAACTGGGTCCCTTGCAAGATCTCCTGCTTGTCTATAGTAATTTATACCTTCTGGAGTAAAACTTGCAAATTGTCCTAGTTGTCCCGCTTGTTCTGCTGCTTGTCTTTCTAATTCAGTTAGCTGTGCAGTGCCTTCAATAGGAATGGGTCTTTCTTGAGATATTAAACCTTCGTATTCTCCAGGAGAGCCAAAGTAAGCGCCCAATAATCTTCTGCTGTAATCTTCTATGTAAGGAGATACAAAAGAATAACCAGTGGTGGGCAGCTCAACTGCTTCAGCTTTTGGCCCCATAATTGGTTTACTTTTACATGTGCATCCCATAATACTACCTATTTAAATTGTTGTAATAAGTCCCACCAATTTGGTGAAATCCTTTGTTTAATAATAATTTTTCTGCTTTATCAATGCTACCAATATTATATATACCCATTATGATTGGTATATTTTTTTCTTCAGCAAGTTTCATCCCAGCTTCTAATAACATATTAGATGGTTTTAAATCATCCTTTACATTTCTATATTCTGGTCTAACAAAAAACCAACTGTCTCCTAAAAAAACATCGTCTGACCACCAATGAGAACATTCTTCTAATCCTAAACTACCAATTATTTCTTGATTACTTCTTACCACATAAACAACACCTTTTAATAAAACATTATTTATCTGCCAAGAAGTTTTGCCCCAATGCACTCTAGGAGATTCACCACCATCTAAAGAGTGATCTGCATGAAAATGATTAACCAAAAAGTCTGCTATCTCTTTACCATCTTTTTCGTTAAATGAAAGTTTATCTAAAGTAAATTTACTCATGTTAAGACATAACTCCTACTAAAGATCCCAAACCGCTTTTAACTAATTTATCAGCAGCCTCTCCATCTGGACCTAGAGTATCTTGTAAATACTCAAGAACCATTGCGCCTATATCTGTTTGTTCTTCTAAATCTGCTGGGTTTGCTCCCATTTGTAAACCTAACCCTCTTACAGTTTTAGCGTTAACAACAAATTCACCATCGCTTAACATAGCTGGTATTTCGTCACTAGTTTCAGAGCCTGGACCAGAAACTAATTCATCTGTTTCTGGAAAAAACTTACCATCAATTAACATTCCATCTGCTGCATATTCTACGCCAGATACTCTTCTTGGCGGGTTAAAACTTCCGTCACCTCTCATTCCCAAATTAAAATTAACTCTTTCAATAGGAGGTGCTACAGCAGCACTAAAAGGCCTGCCTGGTCTAGAAGCTGCATATTCTTTAGTTACTTCAGAAAAATAAGGTCTATAGACAGCTTTGTAGGGAGCGTCAGTAGGTATGTATTGAGTTGTTCCCGGCATAAACTGTTGTGCCATTTGCATTCTAGCAATTTGTTTTTGAATTGCTTTATCCTTACTCTTTAATGGTGAAGCATCAATTAATTGTTCTAATTTTTTTAAATTTTCGTCAGCATACATTGTTCCGCCATTTGCCATCTCCATTATTCCACCGTCTGCCATACCGCCAACTCTAAAAACATTTGGCATAGTAGGCACTATCGCTTCACCTATACCTCCTCTACTTACCATTACAGCTTCTGGCATTTCTATATCTGCTAAAGCTCCCAAGCCTTCTAAAGCAGCCAATGCTTTTTGTCCTTTGGTGAGTGATTTTTTAAAAGGGTCATTTGTTAAATTACCTTCTTTATCATATTCAAAATTATATTCAGTAATGTCGCCAGCTAATTTGTCATATTGTTCCGAAAGATTTTTGTCATAAGATTGTGCTGCTAACTCTGCAAATTTTTCTTTTTCATCATCACTTAATTTAAAATCTGGAGTTACCATTACTTCATCTTTTGGATCAAGTTTTCTTTCTTTATCTTTATCATCTCCAAAACCAAACATATTTTTAATACTCTTAAATGTAGGAAATATTGGACCTCCAGGAGCAAGTTTTAAAATGCCGCCTTCATTTAATTTTCTTTCAAATCTAATACCGGTTTCCATAGGATTTCTATAAAAAGAAAATTCAGGGTTAACATCAAAAATTATTTCTTTACCATCTTTTCTCAAAGGTATGTTACTTTCTTTTAATATTTGATTTATGCCTCCCTCTTCCAAAGCATCTCTAGCATCTCTACCTCTAAGCACATCTCCTAATATTTTAGATATTGCATTTTTACCAATAAAATCTCGAAGATTATTTTCTGATTTCATTTTAAATAAATCTATCGCTGAGTCTGGATCGACTGAACCGCCGTTAGCTAACATCGCTAGTCCTCCGCCGTAAAAACTTTCTGGGTCGTAACCCATTTTTTTTACTACATCTGGTCTTTCGTCAGCTAAAGCTTTTAAACCTTTTTGATTTTCTTTTATATCTTTCATCCTTTTGTATCAGTTCTTTTTAATTTATCGTATGATCTAAGTCCCGACATTCCTAGGAGTGCCATGAGAATCGCAGACAACTGCGAAAAATCAAATTCTGGCATTTCTATCTGTACGCCAGAAGTCTTTATTATAACCTCAATTATGGGTGCAAGTACAAAGTGATAACCCAAAGCAAAGCTACATATCCAACCAACTGAAGGTCGCCAGTTTCTTTGAAAGGGAGAGCCTTTTGCTTCTATTTTATTTACTTCTATCTGAGCTAAATTTGCTTGATGAAATAAAGTAGCTAACTCATGATCTAATTTAGCTTGTAAATCTTTATCTTTTACAAATTTGCCAACAATATCACTAACTGGCTTTATTAACGATTCAATCATTATATTACTCCTCTACTATTCTATAATGGTCACCATCGAAAGTCATGGCTCTGTTTCTATTATCTTTATTAGATACATAAGAAACATGAACCCAACCACTACTTGGATCTACTCCATCATAATATTCTAAAATTACTTGATCAAAATCTAATTCGTCTTTTATAAAATTAAATAATTCTTCGTTGTTTACTCCAGGTATTTCTAAATCTACCGCTTGGCCTAATACATGCTGACTAGTATCAGAAGAGCCAATATATCTGTTGAGAGTAATACTGCGATAACCGCTATTAGGGCTAAAAGGTATTTTGTAGTAGTTCCTAATCGGTTGAACGATGTTTTTACATAATTTTTCCAGACTTTTAAATGTTTCTTTATCATGAACACAATTATCTATATTTTTTCTCTTTGCTACAAAACTTTTTTCAAACTCTTTTAACTTAAAATTTTGACTTAATTTAGTTTCACTATTCCAATCGTTCATATTATATGCTCACGTTTATTGATATTGATCCTTCTTCACTAACAGAAACTTCACCTAAAGAAGCTGTGGCTTCAAAAGAACCAATTGGTTGTGATGATAAAACTTCAAACTCTTCTCCATTAAAAAACTCTAAAGTATTCTTACTAGTATCAAAAACAATGTCACCGGGATTAAATTTAGTATTTAATTTATCTTCTGTATTTATTTGTAGTGTTGCATTAGGGTCAAACTTTTGTAGGTTTAGTTCTAATACTCTAACCAATCTATTAAAAACATCTGGCGTTATTTCTCTACCAGCTATAGGTAATCTAGTTTCTAATAATTTTGCCACTATCTTTTTCCGTCTTCTCTAAAATTAAATCTGGTTGCTCCTAATCTAAACTCTAAACCATTTCTTGCTGATACGTCATTGTCATCATCAGACTCTACTCTATATATAGCTTGTCTGGCTCTTGCTCTAGTATCTATTTTTTTTGTTGTATTGGTAATTGATGAGCTAACCTTTTCTGTTGGTGAATCATTAGGGAAGTCTCTAGTTTTTAAAACTACATTTAAAGCTGCATTACCATTAGACCCAGTAAATTTTATATCAGGTATTATTTCTCTAACCGAATAAAATTTATCGCCATCTTCTATGTCAAAGTCTCCAGACTCTATAAATACATTGTCCATTGGCGAACCATCATTATCATTACCACTTTCGTGATTATATAAATAATAAGAGTTGCCAGATTTACCAGTAGCTAAAGGAAAAGAAAATATTCCTTTATCTATCCAAGAGTATCTTTCTAATTCACCAATGCTCCAAACTTTTTCTATGTAATTGTAAACTACATATTTATCTGGTTCGGTAGATGAAGCAGAACAATAAAACCAACCGACTTCATTAAATTCTCTGTTAGTAAAAGCAAAGTTTTTATAGACTTCGCTTAAATTTAAATCATCAAAAACATGGCTTAAAACAGAACATGGTAGTTTTGATACAGAACCATTGTAAAAATAGAATCCATCAGATGACATCCAGTAAATACCATTGTCGCCATTGACTACAGCTTTGGGTCCAATTAAACCAACGTTGTCATTTATTAAATTTAAACCAAATGTAAAAGGCGCTCCAATAAATTGCATTGAGTGCATAGATACATCTGTCCAAATCAATATTTCTTGTCTAGCTTTTAAACCACCAACAATCAGAGAACCAGATGATATTCTTATAGAACCTGCTGTATTAGTAGCTTTTGCTTCAAACTCTAATAAATTTTCTTGATCAGAAAAAGATATTAATAAAGGATCTATTGTTCCTGTCCTAGCTGTACCGTTAGCGTTTAAAGAATCAGAACCTAAAACAATTAAATGTCTATCAACGTCTGAAGTTAAAACTTGCAAACAACGAGTAGGAACTAAATTAGCTCCAGCGATTGTTTGTAATTCTACTGCTCTAGTTGTTAAACCATTTGAGTTGTCCCATCTAAATATAGAACCTGCTCTAGGATTAATAATTAAATCTTCTCCAAAATTATCGTGAGTCCATAATCTTAAAGTATTGTTTGCTGATAACGGAGTTACTGAACCAAAACTTCCAGAACTCCAACCGCCAGCACCCCAACCAGTAGAAGATACATAAGTATCTAAACCTACATTAAGTTGATATGCGGCTACCGTGCTACCGCCACCATTACCAGAATCGGAAGAGTTTGCTAAAACTGTATTGCCGCTAGTGTCTTTTGCTTCTATGGTATAACTGTTGGCATCAACAATAGATGCGATTTGATATTCTTGGTTTAAAACAGCTGCAGTTATATTACCCCCTAAACTAGCCGCTCCACTAAAAGTAACATAATCATTTATTGAGGCCCCATGTCCGTTTTCAGTAACTGTGATGGTAGCATCACTGTTGCCAACTTTAGCAAATGTTGCATCACCTGCAGATGTAGTTTCTCTTATTGGAGTAATATCGTTAAAGTCAGAACCTTGTTGAATATAATATTTATAAGTAGTACCCACCCCTAATAAATCCGTACCATCTAAATTAACCCAGTCGTGCATTGCTCTGGGAGTTCCTTCTAATATGCCTGTACTATTTTTTGTCCAACCTCCTACTTTTTCTGGTAGGCCCCTTCTAAATCTAATAAGATTACCATCAAACCAACCGTTCTCCGCAGTAAGGCTAGTTCCTTCTTTATCTATACCTGGTTTAAATAAAATCTTAGTGTAAGGCATAACAAATACCTACCTTGTTAAAAAAGAGTTTGTTGTATAAAGAAAGCTGTAACGCTTAAAAATACAGTAATTGTAAAAATTAAACTGTTTCTTATGCTTTTATTTATTGAAATAATGCCTTGTTCGATAGCATCCAGACGTCTGTAGTTTTCTTTCCATCTTTGTTCACATGCGGCTTCATGCGAGCTAAGTCTTTTATCTAGTTCTGTTACTGTAGTTCTTGCCATGTTTTTTTATATTTCGTTACATTTTATATCAATCTTTACGTTTGTCATCTCTTTCAGATTTAGATAACTTATCAGGCTCTATGAGCTCTGGCGCATTTAATAAAGTTTTTAACAAAACATCTTGCCTTATTATCTCATTATCTACAGATCTAACTCTATCTATTAATTGAACTAATATACCCATTTGTGAGTCTAATTTAGAATCTAGTCTTTTTTCCATAGCCGCCATGCTTTCATTTATCTTGTCATCAACTACATCTATTTTTTGTTCCATGCCGTTAATAATTTTATTTAAAAGTTTCCAAAGAAAAAATCCTAAACCTAAAGTTGCTGCTATTGGGAATCCTACTTCATTAATTATTTTTACTAGATCATCCACTGCAATCTAATATTAAAAATAATTTTTTAAATTTTCCCAATACTCTTTAATTTTTTCATTAATTGATTTATTTAAATATGGCATTGTAGCTTTTAAAACTACTTTAGCGATTAATAAACCAACTATGATCCATATAAATGTATCCATGATTACCTCATTTTGTAAAGATTACCGTACTACTGGGATAAGTCTGCCCATAGATAGGGTAAATATTGCTAGTTGTTCCTCCTCCTTGCGTAAAACTCCAAGACCATGTGCTTAATGCACTACCTCCACTACCAGAAAAACTATAACTTGCAGCAGTCCTGTTTAAAGATGTGCCATTAACATTTATCGTAGCGAAGGCATCATTATTAGTATTTGAAACAACGCCAGCTACTTGTAAATAAAATATTCCAGCACCTCCGTTATTATGATGTCTATTCCAAAGATGTTGAACAGCATTGCCACTAAAAAAACTAGATTTACTTGTAGCAGATGTAAAACTTCCATAATTTACGCCATTAAACTCATCAACTCCACTACCTCTTATTTGGTTACCTCCAGGACCCAATTGAATAGTCCAAAATCCAGGAGTAAAATTAATTTGAAATTCTGCAGCTGCGCCATACCATTCATTAAAAAACATTGAAACACCTGAACTTTTACCTATCAATCCTCTAATATCAGAGTCATTTAAAGTGCAAGCAGTACCACTACTACCGCCTGCTTCGGTGTGCATTTGATTTAAAGTTATATTACCACTGGTTGGTATATCACTCATTTTTTAAGTTCTTCTATTTGTTTGCTTAAATCTTTTACTGCCTCTATAAGTAATCCAACTGTATTAGCGTACTTCATAGTTTTTACTGTCCCCAACTCTTTGTCCTCATGTTCATCTACTAGCTCTGGCACCACTTTTTCTACTTCGTTAGCTACTACTCCTATTTCTTTTGAATTGTTTGATTTACGAGTAAAGTGCACTCCTCTTAATTGATTTACTTTTTCTAAAGCATTTTCTATTTGATAAATGTCTTCTTTCAGCGCCATATCAGAATATGCACCTACGTTACCTGTAGCTGTAAAATTACCACTGGTATCACAAGTCAACATAGTGCTATTTGAATTATTATCAACTCGCCAAGTAGTATCAAATTTGGTTATGGTGTTGCCGTTTGTAGCAAAATAAAATCTATTTCTACCATCAGCAGAACTAAGCCAAGCATCGTTAGGTAAGGCTGAATTTAATTTAGCATTAATTTGTGTTTGCACATTGGAAGTTACTCCATCAAGGTAGCCAACCTCTGTATCAGTTACTGCACTTGCAGAAACATCTCCATTACTATCAGATACTAAGGCTCTACTAGCAGTCAAGTTTTCCATTTTACTAAATTCTATTAAAGCTGTTGATTTTATATCTGCATTTACAATATTAGTAATAGTATTGTTATCAGAGTCTATCGATTTATTAGTAAAGGTTGTTGATGAACTCGCAGTAACATCACTAAAACCACCACCATTCAATGTTGAATTAGATCCTAGATCTATCTTATCTAAACCATCAGTAACAGCAGCTCCAGAACCGGCCCCATCTGTAAATACTAATTTAGTTTTACCATTTGGTATGGTTACATTAGCGCCACTACCTTGAGAAATAATTATGTTTTGTGCTCCGCCAGTTGCATTTTCAATAAACCATAATTTAGAAATTGTATTTGGAGCTAGAGTTATAGTACAAGCTGAGTCTAGCGTACCAGTGTATTTTAAATACATAGCTCTGCCAGGAGCAGTAGCTCCATTAGATACTGTTGTAGTGTGTAAGTCAGCGTTTGTGGTTATTGCTTCAGTTCCATAACCTAAAGCTTCTCCAATTAATTCTAAATTTTCGTTTGTACGATTTCCCCAGGTACCTGATTCATCACCAGTTCCCATTTCTCTAAGTCTGAGATTATTATCAAACGTACTTGCCATGTTTTTACCTCGTTAAATTATAATTAAATTATTAACATTAAGCCACATCTTCCCAATTAGGATCTTGAGTATCTGTTATTTCACTAAAACTTGATGTTTGTGATTCTGTTATTTCACTAAAGTTTGATGATTGAGAATCATCTAACATGGACCAAATTAATACTGTAGATAACTCATTTGTCACCTCAAGTCCAACAAGAGTTACATTTGCTTTAGCTATTTCCGTTATAGTTCCTAAACCACTAGTTAAAGCAAATCCTGATAAGGTAATCGTATTACTTGATCTTTGCGTTATTGTGCCTAGAGCAGAAGTAGCTAATTGACTAGCTGGCGTAACATTTGCCACTCCAGTTACAGTTACCCCTACTGAGCCAACGCTTGTATTTAAACTAGGTAAAGTTGCTACAGCTTGCGCATTTACTCCTACACCGCTCAATCCGGAAGTAGCTCCTTGGCTTGAAAAATCTATTGTTAAATTAGATTCTCCTGTGATTGTCATTAAACCTAATCCAGATGTCATAGCAAAACCAGTAACACCTATATCTCCACCAGCAGTAATACCTACTCCGCCTACGGCAGAAGTTGCTCCTTGGCCTGTAGGATTTATGTTAGCTGCACAAACAAAAGTAGTTGTGCCCACTGATCCAGTGGCAGACTGCCCTGTTAAAGATACATTTACATTACCTGCAAGGCCAGCTAGGGAAGCGAAAGGTGATTCTGCAAATGCACTTATTCCAAACATTTAATTACTCATGCTCCTTTTGTTTTATAAAATTTTAAAAGTTTATACCACTCTGGTTTTATTTCTTCCCATGCAGTAAATTTTTTAATACCTAAAGTATGTCTAACTTCCTCTATAGGTTTATCTAAAAGTTCATGCCAATTAACAGTCATAAACCAAGGAGTTTGTTTGCCTTTTAAATAACCTTCTAAAATTAATCTAAAAATACTTATTGCAGGATTAAATTTAATTTTAAACCATAAAGGACCTTGTATTGCATTTTTGCCAAAAGAGTTTCTAATGGACAAAAATATACTAGATAAACAAATATAAAAAAAACTCCAACGAAAACCTTTTGCAATAGAAAAAGCTAATACTGATAGCTCTGCAATAGGAGTAGAATCTAATCTATTTAGACAATGTATTAAATCATGTTCGTTTAACATACCTTGTAAAAAAGCTATTCTTTTTTTTCCTTTAGTTTTAGATAAATTAAAATTTTTATGAAACAAATCATCTTGATTATTTTGCCAAAAAAATTTTAACTCTGACCCTAGAGTTCCTTTTTTATATTGTTTTTGCATAACCACTTCTTTTAAATTTTTCTGCTTAAAAAAAGTTTTTGCGTAAGGGTGTTTTTTAAATTTGTTAAATATCTTTCTATCACAGTTTTTATCTAACTCATCTACCATAGTTAAAATTAAATTCAAATTTGTCTTAGAATGGTCTTTTTTTATTGTTTTGTAATAAGTTTTTAAGAATAAAAAATGTTTAATCATTTGTAAATTGCTATTATTCTAGTTGTTTCGTTACTTACATTTTTTATTAAACACTCAGAACTTGTAAGTTTTTTACAATCATACTTAGAGAACGTATGTGTTGTTTCTCCCACAGTTACCTCACAATTATCTCCTGTTAATATATAACAAATATCTCCATCTTTATTAAAGGAAGTTGTTTGTTGTGAGGGTAAATCAATGTTTTTATAATTCCAACCATAAGAATTACCCATAGCACATACTATAACAGTATTATCTTCTAAAGCTTTTAAATATGCTTTATCAGTAGCTATCTCCCAAGCAGATGACCTTTCAGTCCATTCTGTTATATATCCACCATAATTTATGGTATATCCTAACTTATTGCTCTGAGTAAATTTAGTTGCATAGTTATCATCAGGATTGTTTTTTGCTAGTTCCCAAAACTTATCTATTACCTCTTGGGTTATATTTTCTTCATCTTTCCATTCATAACAAACTTCCAAACTACCTTTCATAAATAAATAATTATTTAAAGATTTTTGAATTTTATTAGAATCGGAATGATAAATTATACTGTCGTAATGAGGTTGTTCTTCAATACTTAATCTACCTATTTGATCTCCATAATTGCCAAATAAAATACTTATTTGTAAATTATTATCTAAGTTTACAACTGGGTACTCAGGATTTTGAGAAAAAGAAAAGATTATATTTTGTGTCATTATATTTCACTTGAATTTGTCTTAGGTATATCTTGATTTATTTCTTTTACAGTTTTTAACTCTGAATCTCGATTGTTTATTTGTTCTAATAATTCTGCTTGTAGCTCTGATAGTTCTTTATTTTCTTTTAATACTTCTATTGAATGACCATTCCAAAAACAAAACGCAACTTCTCCTACTTCTTCTGAAGTTTTAAAGTAAACTACAATATCTTCGCTATTTAATTCTACGCTCATTAGTGAGTTACTGTTATACTCCAAGTTCCAGAAAAACCACCACTATGTGCAGCTATGGCATTTACTAAAGTAAAGTTCACCAATGTGAAATTTCCTAAAGTTGCATTGGTTGTATGAGTAACGGCCATCATACCTAGACTTGCGCCATTTGCTGTTTGAGTTCCATTATAAAAAGTAGTGGCAGGAAAGTTTCCCTCAGCAGCACAATATATTGATGTAAGAGGAAGTCCAATACTACCACTATAGGTAGTACCATAAGAATAAGCAGTTCCTACATGACCTGCAAAATACATTTGAAAAGTAGCAGGAAAAAACCCTCCTCCTGAGGCATATTGAGAAATCATTCCGTAACAAGTAAGCGGAGTATTTGTTCCTGAACTTGTTCCTCTAAAGTGATTTGCCTGTATAGCTCCAGAGGAAGGTATTGCTCCTGCATTTCCTGTTTTATCAACTCCTGTAAACTTATTAATAACCATAGATTGTGTTGTATTTGTCATATGGCTATTGAGAGCAGTATGGCAAAACCCATCGTAATATCTGGTGCCAGTAAGGGTTGCTTTACCTGAGGTGTATGTATAACTAGTGGTAGTGCTTTTTACTGTTGGAGCAAATGCAGTAGAAGTGCCTGTATTATTAAAATTATTAGGCAATCCTCCACTATAATACTCATTTAAACTAATAGGATTACTCCCCCCAAACTCAGTTTGAATTTGTGAAAATGATACTGCTCCTGAACCTGATATTGCCATTAATTACTTCTTTTTTCTAACCAATTTATTTTTTCCATTTTTGAATCTCCTATAAGAACTCTATTCCAATTTTCATATTTCTGAAAAAGTTTTGGTGTTTGTTTCCATATACTTGTAGCTAAATTTTTTCTTATTCCTTTATGTATTCGAGTTACTCTGTGCATTTGTGCTGAGTCCATTAATACAAATCTATTTTGTTTAGGTTTTATTCTTTCTATACTTTCGGTATCAATATTTAAAGCATTTTTACATTGTGCCTCTAAGTTTAATCTTTCATCATAGGGTGCTATTTCCATAACTCCACCACATAAATCATGACTTACTTCTACATAATAAACTAAACTTTTGTCTGCTATTAAGTAATCATCATTTATATAGTGTGATTCACAAGTATCTTGATGCCACTCTAAAGAACCCATATCTTGAAATACTCTTGACCAATATTCAAAGCCTCCTTCAAGATAATCATTTGGATCTATTAAATCTTGCCATAAAAGTTTTATAACTTCTTCAACTGGATTTCTAGGATTTTCTGACCACCAACCTTTCCAATAGTTATACATAGGCATTGTTTGATATGCTTTAGATTTTGCTAAATTAAAATCTAGTTTTAAAGCATTATCTTTTACTATCATTTATCCTCTAGTTCTTTTACTCTGGCTTCTAATTCTTTTATAGCTTCTACCAACAATCCAACTGTATTGCCATAACGAATAGCTAAGTGTTTATCTTCATCATTGTCTATATCACAAGATTCATAAACCGCCTCTGGTAAAACTTTTTCTAAATCTTGTGCTATCAATCCCGTACTAACTTTGCCGTCTTTTTTATAATTAAAGGTAATTCCTTTTAATTGTTTTACTTTATCAAGAGCATCAGGAATGACTTCAATATTTTCTTTTAACTTTATATCTGACGTATTTCCAAAAGCTGTAATATTGCCATTACAAATTATTGCACCAGCATCAGAAAAATCTACTCTAACTCCTGTGATTGCTGAACCACCATCATTTCCTGATATAAAAAAGTCTTTGTCCGCACCTACTACTGTCATAACAAGACCTGCACTATCTAATCCAATTTGACTATTTTCTGTACCGCCATCTCTTAAAGATATAGTCGTACCATCAGCATCAAGAATAAGAGTTCCGCTAGCCTCTATCTTCCCATCTGTACCATCACTAAATATAGCTAAGTCTGTACCTGCACCAAATAGAGCTTTACCATTATCTCCGAATATTACATTCTTATTAAAAGTTGCATTTCCTTGCTCTGACATATCAAGAGTAAGAGCAGTTATTCCAGAGCCGCCATCATTACCTTGAAAAATTACATCCCCATCTGATACCTCTGATTTAATGGTTACATTATTACTTGCAAATCCACCAATAGTTCCAACCAAAGTTCCAGCATCTTTAAATAATATATCTCCACCATCTGCATCAAAAATAATATCCCCTGGAACATCAACAGTCATATCTCCAGAGGTGGGTATAACTACAGCTTTACTAGCAGGTAACGTACAAAATACATCTTTAGTTCCTGCAGAAAAATCTACAGCAGAGTCAGAGTTAGAACTACTAATGATCGTAGTTCTTGCCAATGTATCAGGAGTGGCGTCAGTAACTGTGCCTAAACCAACTTCAAATTCATTTGCCGATTGGTGAGCAATACAATAATAACAAGTATTAGAATTACCAACTCCAGCTACAAATGTTTCAAAGCCTGTTTCGGCTCCAGCTAAATTTATGGTGCCTGTGCCAGTAGAAGTGGTAGTTTCTTTTACCCTATCGTTAAGGACAAGAGCCATGCTCTCCTCCTACGCTATTCTTATAATAGCTGTGGCCGCTGCCTTTGCTGGAAATACAATAGTAAAGTCTCCAGCAGTAGAAGTTTTATCTCCACCAAAATCTATAGTAGCTACTGATTTATTAGAATCAGAACTGTTATAGATCATACAACCTCTAGCAGTAACAGTAGCTGTGCTGAAAGTAAGATCATTAAAATCAGTTACAGCTGTAGTACCAGTAGCTGAAGGAGTTACATTAACTAAAGTACCTCCGCCAGAAGTGTAGTTAGTACCACTTGCTTCTTGTGAAGTTGTAAAGGCAGTTGTAGTTGCTCCCATAGTAGCAGAGCTTGTGTATAACGCTAGTTTAAAAGTATCGCCAGAACTGTTAGTAAAGTTGTGAGTTCCAGTTAATAGTTCTGTTTTAAAACTAGTAGTTAGTGTCGATGTTATTGCCATGTTTTTTCCTCATAAAATAGCTAAAGTTTTAAAACAATTTTAGCTAGTTCTTCTTCACCACCTTTATTCAACTCTTGAATAAGAGTGGCTTTGTAAGATTTTATAGCATTTTCTATATAAATTAAACAAACTTGTTTTATTTGTTCTCTATATGCTTTTGCTTGTTCTAAGACGTGAGGTTCATTGTCTTCAGAATAACCAACTATTTTTTCAGCTAATCTTTCTGCCCAAAATTCTGGAGGATGTCCACCAAAATTTGATGTCTTTGTTTCTACTATGCCTAATTGAGGCATTCCATCTGGAGTTATTTTTATTACCATTTTTTTGGCTCGTTATGACTTTCTTCTATTATTTCTTTTAATTGTATCTCTGCTTTACCATCTTCTCTACCAACAAAGGTTGGTTGAGGTATATATTGTTTTTCTTTTTTAACACTTTTTTTTCTAACTTTTAATCTTTGTTTGTCAGAATCATAATCAACAATTAAAGGATCTTCTAATCTGTGATAACCGTAAAGTTTTTCTTCTGACTCTACCGCTGTATCTAATAAATAACTAGATGCGGCCACACCTACCTCTATGCCAGCATTCATGCAATTTGCTAACCAATATTCACAACAAGCTCTACCAGCTTCAGCAAAATATAAATTACCTTTGTAACCAAAATCTATACCAAACAAATGCAAAGAACCAACTCTATGCCAATAAGCAAAAGCTATTGCGTAAGCAACTGTATTATTTAAATAGTAAGAATTGTTTTCTTCTACGATTTGCTCAATTGGATATTCAACTAGTCCTGGACAACGATCATCTAATTCACATGTATATATAGGACCTTCATGATTTAACAAAACTTCTTTCATACCATTGGTTTGTAGTCCAGCGTCATCGCTATCTAAAAATCTGGAAGCTGGGTCCAACATAAAAACTCTATCATGCTTAATTACATTAGCTACTGCATTGATTACCCATACTTCATCAAACTGTTCACCATTAGATCTAGCTAATGCAAAATCAAACCAACTTTTTCCCAAGCCAACTATAGCTATTTTTTTGCCTTGAAGTTCTTGAATCTTCTCCATTTTTTTTATTTAAGTTACATTTGTTCTAAGAGAATCAGCTCTATACTCATCTCTTCTGCTTCTACCTTCTGCTCTGTTTTTAAGTCTTGATAATTCTTCCATAAATCTTTTTTCATACTGACCTATTAATTCTGGCTCTCCTTTTAAAAATGTGTAGGCTTCAACCAAAGAAGCATAAAGCAAGGCATTTCTTGCATTTGTTGATAACCAAGTTCCAGTTGTAGCTGAAGTTAAACTTTGTGGTTTATGAAGATAATTTAATTCTACGTTGTAAGCTGAATCTGGTACTGGGCTTACTGTCAAAGTAGAACCATTATCAGAGCCAGTAGATAGTTCTTTATCATATTCTGCATAATACAAAGGCAGTCCTCTTAAATTGGTATCAGTTGGATCTTCTGAATACTCTTGCATAAAGCTAGGATGTTTTTTTAATAAATAGTGATAATCGCCACTTGAGTCTATTACTGCTAAAGAAAAACTAGCTATGTAATCAGAAGGTGCAGTTAAAAATCTATTTCCAGCAGTTAGATTACCGCTAACGCTTTTTCTAAAAAAATCAAATTGTACCAATTCAAAAATTCTTTCTTCAGCATTTTTAACAAAGTCTGCAATGGTATTAACGAAAGTAGTTTCTGTGCTATCACAAAAGTTTTTAATTAAATTAGTAAGCTCTGTGTAAGTCATATTTAAATTATATCAAATTAGCCGGGAGTATTTATTTGTCCTCCCATACCAGAGTGATTAGTACAATAATAATAGAGTGTTGATGCTCCAACTGCAACGGTTATTTGAGTATATGCTCCAGCATTACCAGGAGTTCCATTAGTAGTTACGCCTGTGGTGTATTCAGCTCCACCAATAGCATGAGTACCATTTGCCGTTGTTGAAAATCTTAAAGGATGTCCAGAATTACTTGAGTCAGATTGGTCAAATCTAAAAGTTTGTCCTTCATTTAAAGTTAAAGTAGGACTGACTACGCCATCTACGTAGAATTTATTACCAGTTCCATAAAAGTTTGTTCCAGAAGCAACTGTAATAGTAAAGTTTGTAAAAGTACTAGTGACCGTAGGAGTGCCTAAAACACTAGTAGCAGCGTAACCTAGAATTGAAACATCTTGAGTTATATTACCTGTAATGGTTGGTGCTCCTAAAGAACTAGAAGCTGATACCCCAGACACATCAACAGATGTTGTATCATCATTTTCAATAACAGTAATTGATCCTAAATTACTAGATAATTTTGCTAATTCAAATTTACTAGGAATAGTATTAGGTAGCATGGAAAAATTTGTTGTTATGCTTGGAGCAGTAATTACAACAAATCCTGTTCCGCCATCTTCTGCTTGATCAGGTCTAGGATTAAATAAAGCTTCTGGATCTACTGTATGTTTTCTTGGTTCTAGTTGTGGATGTTTTTCGTTCCATTGATCAGGACCTACTAATAATCCATCCCAAGTTCTTTTCATATCTTTTAGTTTGTATCTAAACCCAGATATGTCGCATATTCCGTATGCTTGTTTACCTTTTGCGTAAGCCATTATTATCCTTGTGAGTATGGCGTAATTCTAAAAGAAGCTCTATCTTCGTCTTCATCAGCAGCTCTTCTAAATTCTTCTTCGTAAATTGATTTTAGTTGCGGTGTTAATTGTGGATTTTTTTTCATAGATAAGTAATAAGCCAAGCCAGCAACAAAACAAGGATAAAATCTAAATGGTAAATCCATAGTGTTAGTTGCTTTGTCTGCATCATCCATTCTTACCATTTTATTAAATACCAAAATATCTGTAGAGTTTTCTGGAGCGGGCCATATTTTTAAAACAGCAGAGTTTTGTTTATCTACAAAATATTGACTAGGTCTAGCTTTAGTGCTTTTAGTTGGAATATTTATGTATTCACTTCTACTTACTCTAGACATTTGTGTATCAGTAGTAGTGCCTCCTTCAGTTCTTCTTAACACCACATCTAAAATATCTATTACATTAGAATTTAATGTGTATTCTCTAGTACCCTCAGTGACTGTTTGAGTTCCTTCAGATATGGTCCACTGATTTAATCCTCTGTTAGCCCACTCAGCTAACATCAAATTAATAGACCTTCTTGCAGTTTTTAAATCGTATCCAGTTCTTAACTCTAACCCACATCTTTCATAAGCTTCTTCAATAAACTCTGCGACATTTGGTTCAAAGTTTGTACTGTTTGATGTTGCCATGTTTAATCCTCATCACTATATAAATTATTAAAAGTTATTCTAGGATCTAAATAACTTTCATGGCCTTCAGCAGAATGCAGATGTTGTGAAGGAGTAAAATCAGGTGCTCCTTCGCCAGTTCTCCACAAGGCTGGGCTAGTTGCTCTAACTCTATTGTTAGGAAGTGCAACTATATTACCAGTCCACTTTCCAGCGTCTGTTAAATATATCACATGTGATTGCTTATGTTGAGCAGGATCATCTGCTATCTCATGGTCTGTATAATCTACAGTAAATAAATATTTACCTTGATAAAACTCATTATTAATTTTACAAAGCCATGGAGAAGAACTTACTCTATCCATAGTTATAATTGAATGATGTCTGGATTCACAATCCCATGGTTGACACAAATGATCTTCCATAGGTTCTGGCCATTCATCTAAAGGTACATCAGCAACTAATGCCTGGATAGGCATTCTTGCCCACATAGCACCACCGTGAATATTACCTTCTTCCCAATCTTCATCGTCTATCTCACATCCGGTAAAGACGACTTGAAAGCTCAACGATCTATCAGGGATAGTATTTACAGCTATTGCTAGCGCATGTAAATACTCTCCGTGATAGCGTAAATGATTACATGTGAACTCTCTTCTGACCCAACATTTAAAGTATGGGACATTGCTCATCAAATATGGCATTTATACCTCAATCTTCTTTTTATTTATTTTTTAGCAGCGCCGCCTCTTCTGTAACCTTTAGTTGCTTTACCGCCTTTGCTATAACCTTTGGTAGCTTTACCTCCAGCTCTGTAGCCTTTGGTTTTTTTCATCATACCACCGCCACGATAGCCTTTAGTTTTTTTAGCCATGCCACCCATGCCATAGCCTTTAGTTCTTTTATAAACCATTTAATACTCCTTTTTAACCTGTAAAAAATATAGTTACTCTATCTATGTTAGATAAAGTTGCATGTATGCCACTTGAAAACAATACGCCATTGTCTGGAATATTTAGTGTTTCTGTGGTGTCAGCATTTACAGGCAACACCAATAGTGTTGCCCCTGAACTAGTATTTTTGAAAGTAACTGTGCCATCTGAAGATCCACCTGAAACTACAAAACCACGAAGTCTTGAACGATTAGTGGTCATGTCACCAGTTGAAGTTACAGAAGCTGTTACAACATCAGAACTTGCCATAGTTAGCTCCTATTATGCAGTTGGTGAGTCAGACGCGATTCCAAAGAATTTTAATGCGATTACTCCACCAGCTCCTGCTGTTCCAGAAATAACTACTTCTACTTCATCAGCTGTTTCAGTAGCAGCAGTTGTAGTACCACCAGACATACCTAAAACTCCGTTGCAAGGGAAGAATCCTTTGAAACCAGTTGAGTTAATAGCTATAGATATTCCATCTACAAAGCCATCAGTATCTGCATCAGTACCAATATCTACTAAGTTTACGTTGTTAGCTGCAGCACTAGTTACAGTGATTGCTACACCCATTGGAATAAAGTTTGATGGTATTCCAATAGAACTTTCTTTGTGGTCAGTTCCAGAAGCAGCAATAGTAATAGAAGTGCTGTAAGTTGAAAGGGTCATTTCATTAGTTAATCCGCCAGTTGTGCTATCTTTGATAATAGTTTTAAAACCATTCTCAGATCTAACTGGACCGTTAAAAGTTGTGTTTGCCATTTTTTACCTCCGTAGTGTTACTGTCTTGGCGAGTCTGCTAGGTCAGTCAGTAACGGATAATTAATCCTAGTTGCCATAGGATAACAATTTTTATGCCAAAAAAAAAGGCATCCGTCGATGCCTTTCTTTTATCCCTTGAGTCAAAAAGTGGGATTAACTTCTTTGAATTAGTCCTAAGATTAAGCTCCTTTAGATCCGTAAACTGCTCTTGGGTTAGAGAAACCAAATGAATATCTTTCTCTAGCCTTGAAACGCATATTACCAGTATCAAAATCACCTTCCATTGCAGTTGACAAAGGAGTTCTTTCAAAATGTTTAAACCCATCAGGGCAATCAGTTTTGATGAAGAACGCGTCTGTATCTGTTAAGAAGTGATTTACAACATAGCCATTAGGTAACATTCCCATGTTTCTAATAGCATTAATATCGTTATCAGCAGTACCAACTCTACCAGGTGTTTGTAACAGTCTATCAGCAACGAACTGTAGATTTGTAGGAACGATTAATTTCATACCTTGAAGAGCCAAGATCATGTCTCGGTCATCTTTAAAGTTAGCAATATCGATCAACGCCGCTTCTAATGAAGTTTCGTTCAAATCAGCATCAGTGCTTGGTTCGTTTGCAAAAGTTCCGCCGCTCGCTAATGGGTGGTCAGTAGCACAAAGCTCCTTTCCATCACCGCCAGTAAAGCTTGAGTTAAAAGCGTTGTTTAATACAGAAGCAGCTTTAACTTGCTTAGTGTGAGCCATACTTCTAGCTAATGCTTTAGTATATCTGGCACCAAGTTTGTCGTACAAATTATCTTCGATAGCTTCTTCAGTCAAAGCAAATGCTAATGCAATTGTTTCGTGAGAGTATCTAGCAGTGTATGACTCCATTGCTGTATCAAAATTTACGCCTTGCCCTTCAGCTTTAGTTGGAGCATTTCCGAAACCTACTAGTAATACTTCTTCTTCAAACGCTCTGTCAGAAGTTTCAGTATCAAAGATTTCAGCGTGCTCGTTTTCGTACCTGTTGTACTCTAAACCGAAAAGGGCGTTTAATCCTGGTTCTAATTCTTTCGCTAATTGTGCTCTAGAAATTGCCATTATTAAACCTCTACGCTAATCCAGCGCTTTTAGCACCCATGACGTGGTTTTGAATAACCACGATTACATTTGTGCCTGCGCTAGCTACGTCGGAATTTTCTGGATCTTGTGAAATGTCAATAGCCTTCAAAGGTAAAGTTGCTGTAGTAGCACCAGTTGAAGTGTCTAATTGCATGTTTGAAGTTCCAGTTTTTGTGTCGCCGACAGGAGATGAATCAACGATATCAAAGTTACCAAACAAATCAGTTACGGGGAAAGCCTCGTCTGATTGAATAGAAAATTGAACCATTGGGTCATCGATAACATTAGCAACAATATCACTAGCAGAAATACTGCCAGGATAACTGTTACTAAATACTGTTTCACCACTAGTAGGATCAGTGTATGAACAGCCATTGAAGACGCCAAGAATAGGTACAGTACCGGAAGCAGCATGCCTGCCAATAGTTCCCGCAGTAAGTTGAGTTACCAAATCACCTTGGAAAATAGCAGTAGTAGCACCACTTGCAATTCTGTATTTTTGTTGGCCGCCAGTCCATGATTGTCCACCAACTTTTCTAACTGGGATTAATCCCATTTTAGTAGTTTCGTTTGCCATGTTTATTCGACTTTAAATTCCAAACAATTAATAAATCAGAGGAAACTATTTAGTCCCTCCACCAAATGTAACCTTGCTCTTCCTTTCCCTAGAGATAGGCATAGCAGGGTTTTCTTCACGCATAAGGTCATTGTCCACAGCCGTCATTTGATTTTGTGTAGCTTGTTCAAAGTACTCAGATCTTTGTTCGACGATATCTTCGTCTATTTTGCAGAGTATCAAGCCACCCACTCCAATGACGCCCGCATGACGACCATCATCGACGGTTGGATAATCGTAACCAGGAACTTCTTCTGGTTTCACTGGCTCCCAGCCTTCACGAAACCTTTTGGAAACATTAGTTCGGTCTTCTTGACCTAACGTTTCGGCCCTTATCCATCGGTAAACCGTACCAGCTGGAGGATCATTAGGAACCTCTAACATGGAAGGTGGCTTCCAAGGAGTCTTGGCTTTTTTTGTTTCCCTAGTCTCTTGAGCTCTAGGTGCCCTTTTTTCAGTTTTAGTTTCTTTATTCACGATTTTTGTAACCTCGCTTTTTGTATTGCGTAATCTTTAAATGAAACGCCTAAACGTTTCGCTAGTCTTTGCTCGCTTGGAGAAAGCTCCACTCGATTACTTGGTTTGCGTCCAGTCGATGTAGTGCGTGATGGTGAAGCAACGGTTTGGACGGGTTTTGTAGCTTCCACGTTGTTATCAAACTTATTAGGTAATTCCAACCTAAGTCTGTTATCTAATTCATTGTAATACTCATCTGAGTTTAAATCAAAACCTTCTGAAGCTAATTGTTCATGAATGGTCAAAGCTACAGTTGTAGCAACTCGGTCTTGATTGAACCAAGTGTTTTTAGCAGCCCATTCTTGAGCTTTTGGAGAAGGCTCCGCGTACTCTTGAACTTGTTGAGGTTGTTGTTGTTGTATTGGACTCTCAACTTCTTTACTTATTGCTTCATCATAATCTGATTCAAACTGGCTTCTTTGTTGAGACGCTTCAATATATTTCTTTTCGGCAATAGCAGTGCTCAATAATTCAGTAGCTCTTGCTATGGCTTCAGCATCGTTTGCCTCAACAGCCTGTTTGTGAGCTTGTTTAGCTAATTCAATAGTTGAATCAGTTTCGCTCTTACGACTATCAAACATAGTTTTTTCAAACGATTGCTTGGTCGCTTTTAATTTTTGATTCTCTTCTTCTAGCTGTTTAGCATATTGCACAGCCATAAGTTCGCGTCTTTGAAAATCTTTTGCTTGAGCAACAGCTTTGTTAATTCTGTTTTGTGCATAAGCAGCTTTCTTTTCAACTTCGCTTTTGTCTTTGTTTTCTTCTATTACCTTGTCACTGGTTTCAAAGTTTTCTTGAATAGTGTCTTCTTCAATAGATTTAAGTTCATCTTTGTTTTCTTCAAGATCGATGTACTTAGTTTCATCAGAAGCTTCTTGATCAGCTCTTTTACCAACTGGTAAAGCAGCTTTCTCTACTTGTTCTTCTGAAATATCTGGTAAAGAATATTCTTGTTCAGCCATAAATCACCTATAAAGTTTTAATATCATCTGGATCACTAATGGTGCCGATTACTTCGTCATCATTAATAATTCTTACCTCGTGATTGTCTTCTAAACGAAAGCGAGCTCCCGCATATCTGCCAATCAATACCCAATCTTTTTCTTTACACCAAGCTTCGCCTTCAAATTTATCTTCATCTTTGTATGCAGTAGGACCTACTTTTAAAACATAGGCAACTACTGTAGCTAAAGATTCTCGATCTAAAGTAGATGTGGTTAAGTGTATGCCACCTTCGGTTATGCCTTTACCTTTGTAAGGTAAAACCAATATACGCCAGCCAGTGGGATCAGGCATTCTTTCAAGTAATGATTTGTCTAACAATGTAGGATCTAAAACTCTATCTTCAGTTTTGACATAAGCTTTATCTACATCTGACCTTGCTGCTTCTTCTCTTGCTTTTTTTCTTTCTTCTGCGATGTGGTTAGGAACTGATAGTTCGGTCATCGTTAATCCTCTTCTTGCAGCACTTCCCTTATTTCAGATTCCATGGTGCGAAGTGCTGTTAACTCACCAATGTGAAATCTGTAATCTTCAACGGATTTTATATTACCTGCTCCTAATATTTCAAGTATATCTTCTTGTCTTTGTCTAATTTTTTTTAATAGCCATTCAGCTAAATTGAGATCTTCTGCCATTAATTTTTATGAGTATCTAGTTTTCTTTCTTCTGTTTGACATCACCTTACCACAACCTTTGTGGTATTTTCGTATTAGTTTTCCATCTTTAGCAAAAGTTTTTACATTGGTAGGTTTGCCTCCAGGATTACCAGCTGCTCGTTTTCTTTTAACTGCGCTCCTTCTTTGCGCGGCTGTCATGCTTTTGGCTTTTGCTCGTGGTACACATTTAGGATATTTTCTTTTAGATTTACCTTTAGCAGATTTACGACCACAAGGCTGAAACTTACCATTCTTCTTTGGTGCACCGATATCAACCCAATCGCCTTTGGGTCCTTTACCAAACCATTCTGTTAATCCGCCACTAGGCTTTGCCATGTTTTTTCCTTATTGCTTTTTTTCCTTGTGCAAATATTTTAACTTGTTGAGTTTTTCCTGCAACTTTTGATCGTTGTTCACCCACAGTTAATATTTGTATCTTTCTAGCAAAAGGTTTTTTTATTTTTTTTACTTTAGCCACAGTAGCTCTAGCATCTGCAGGTGTAGCATATTTAATACTAACGGTATCTTTAGGATTCTCGTCAGTATATAAACGTCTGCCTGAACCTTTTGGTTTTTTGCCAGTGCCTTTTTTAGGATCTCTTCTCTTAGTTGGCATTATCTAGGACCGTTACCTTTGTTGTTACCAGAGTCATATTCAGTTAAAGCTTTCCAATAAGCTTTTGCTTTTATATTTACTTTATACCAAAAAATATTCATACCTCTAGGATTGGAGTGTTCGCCTATCATAGCAACAATACAAAAAGCTAAAATTGTAAATAAAATAAAATCTATCATTACTAAAAATATTTTTATTAATAAACATAAGACAAACTTTTTTTTAAGAAATTATTTTCTTAAATATTATGAGCTACGATAACCGCCACCACGTTTTTTGTAAGTTCTAACTAACCAAGCGTTTGCATAAGCTGAAGGGTAAACTTTAAATTTACGTTTAGCCTCTGCTTTTACTCTAGCGTATAAAGCTGGATTGGTTGGTTTAGCACCACCTTTCTTTTTAGCTTTTCCGCCTTTTTTTAATTTTAAAGCACTCAAAGTTTTAGCTTGTCTAGCATGAGTTTTGCTAGCTTTGTTTAAAGCTTTAGATACTTTTTTTATTTTTTTCTTTACGTTTCTTTTGATAGTCATTTAACACTTCCACCTTCGTCTTGCTTGTCTTAATCTTGAATTAGGATTTTTAGCTGCTTTAGGAAACTTCTTCATTTGTCCAGCTGATCTAGCACAAAATGATTTACGTCTCTTAGCTGCTTTACTACCCTTCTTCACCTTGCCAGTTACGGCAGTTTTTAATTTAGAACCGGGATTCAGCTTCCGATAAGCCTTGACTCCAGCCGCAGTCATACCTGCACCTTTTTTAGTAGGTCTAAAATTCTTTTTGTTACGCTTGGGCATTTTGCCCTTTGAACTTTTTCTAGTGGTCTTTTTAAGTTGTGATCTAGTGATTGCCATAGCTCTGTAAGGTGCTAGGGCCGAGGGGAGAAGATTGAAAACTAGGCCCTAGCGTTTTTAATCTTATCACATTCATTAGTTTCCTCTATTCTTTATCAGCAACTCTGCTTTTTTAATTCTATTACTAGAATCTAATCTATCACGACCTAAATCGTCTTTCATCTCGGCAATCGTTCTAGCAACACTTAATTTTTCTCTAGCTAGTTCTAATTGTTGCATGGCTTGCATAGCATCAAATTGTTGTCTAACTGCAAACTCTTGGCTCTTACGTTCTACGTCTTGAGCTTTAATATCTAATTCTTTATCACGCAAAGCTACCAATGGGTCTGCTGGTGGTACTGGTGGCACAAATGCCATATTGATTTGCGACATTAAACCAGCTTGAATTTGTGCTACATCTTTAGCGATTGCTTCAGCTATTTTTTGTTGTTGTGCCATAGCCATTTCTGGTGGCATTTCACTAATCATTTGTTGTATTTGCATAAACTCTGGGTCTTGCATATTTTGCATGTCCACGATTTCTGCAGCACGTAAAGCTACGTGTTGATAAACATGTGCTTGAATATTAGTCATGATGATAGGTTCAATCATTACTGAACTTGTTTGTGCTAATGAGATATGCACATTGATATGTGAATCATGATCTTGTCCAGGGAATGCTTGACAAGTTTGGCCTTTAATCAACAAAGCGTTTTCACTTGCTGGGTCAGTTGGCATTGGTTGTGGCGGTGGTGGCAATAACTGTTCTATGTTTTGCACACCCATAGCAGAATACATTCTGCGATATGCCTCATACATACCTTGTGTTCCATGAATGTTTGGATTTGAATTTACGACTTGTAATATTTCATTAGCCAACATAACACGCTGACTCATGGAGAAAATGTTTGGATCTGAAACTGGTAGTACATCTACGCGTTCATCAAAATCCATTTGTTTTATCATGCCGTCACCAGCAGAAGTCATGTAAGGATATTCTGGTGGTAAGTAATCAGCGAATACTTTGGCTAATAAAATAAATTCAAATCTTTGTGAAGAGTGCAATCTTTTATGGATTGCTGACATGACTTTGGTACCACGCTCTAGTAAAGCTACCGTAGTACCGACTGGCATGTTTTGATTAGCATCGCCGATTTGCATTTCAGCTAATGCTGCAAATTTTCTGCCACTATCTACTAAGGTACCGAGTAGATTAAGCAAAGTGCCTGACGGCTCTTTAAATGGCAGTGGTACAAAAGCATCTCTGAGATTCCCGCCTGGAGCATCCATATCTCTGAACTCACCCGGCTGTAAAGGTTGGTCATCGTTTCTGATACGAATACCTCTAGCCTTAAATCCAGCTGGTAAGTTAGATAACGTGCCCGCGTCTATCAGCTGTCGCAAGATAGATGTTGACGCTTTTGATAACCCACCAATCATGTGAGTTAACCCAAACCCATAAAAACCTAACCCTGGTAAAAATTTATAATGCACAAAATAATTTATGCGTTTTTTTAATGGGTCGTTTTGTCTGTAGTTTCTTCTAATTGATAATACTTCGCTATTGGTAGTTGAAAGCGTAACTACATAAGGTAATTTAATTCCAGTAGGTTCGCCTTCTGCATCTAAATCTTCATAACCAGGAATATCCAAGTCAGTATGTATTTCATAAAGTTCACATTGATCGCTTTCACCATAACTTGGTTCCATGCCTTGTAGTTCATCTATCTCTTCTTGAATTTCATCAGTATCAGTGTCAATTAACATAGAGTCTGATATATCTACATCACGATAAAATCCTGCTTTCTGTAATTTTTTAATATCGTTCATAGACATATCAACGACATGAGTAATTCTGCTGGCACTATAAATATCAGTTGTAGCATAAGGCACAACTAAATCTTCTGCCGGAATAAATCTAGAAACAGCACGACCTAAGTTTTGATCGTAATAAACTTTTCTAAATGCTGAACCAGATAATGGTAAATAAAATAACAATTGATCAGTTTCAGTATCGTATTCTTCCATGACGTTCATCAACTGATAGTTCATAAATTCACGAACACGATCAGCTTGCGCTTCACTGTCTGGACTTTTAGCACCAACTACTTGAGTTCTTACTGGACCATTTGATGGCAGTATTTCTTTGTAAGCTTGTGCTTGAAACTGAGTAACTGATTCTGCTAAGAGTGGGTGCATGACGCCAGAGGCACCTTCAAAAGGTTGTGACCTTTCTTCGTAATTCATTCCTAAAGTTTCTAAACCTTCCTTGTAAGTATCTTCCCAACCTTGTCGTGAGGATTTGTCGGCTTCCACGGCGTCAACCAAATCGCTATAAATATTATCAAGCTCATCTTGCTCTAAATATTCAGCTAAGTTGTCATTGAATTGTTCGGATAAGTCTGGTGTTAATACCGAACCAAATGTTAAGGTGCCATCTTCCCCGCGCTCGAAGACAGATAAATCTATCTCGATGTCTTCTGGTACTTCGACGTTAATTGATTTATCTTTATTTTCTACATCTAAATCTATTAGATCTTCCGAACCTATTGCTTTGTCTATATCTGCCATTAGTGTAATACTCTTTCGTCTTTATCAAATATTTCATATAAGTCATCGTAAAGAGAAATTATATCTTGTAATTCCCCAACTACAGTAACTCCCATCTGTTTGGCTATATTTTCTGCTATTTCTGCGCTACTAGCAAATATATTAGGTCCTTCGTAAATTGTGTTCTCACCCTGCACTCTAAACTCAGTCAAATATATCTTCACTTTTGAGTTTTTTTGAGTCATCTACGTGCTCCTTGTCTAAGACTTTTTTAATTTTATCTTCAGCAGAGTTTAACAATTTTTTAGCATGGTTGCTAAGTTTTACTCCGTAGGCAAATGCTTCGATAGATTCATCAAGGCTGAGATCTTCTTGTTCTAGATAAATTGTAATCTTGTCAAGTTTTTTGATAGTTTCCTCGTAAGAGAAATCTTCAATCTCTTTTGACATAAAAAATTATCTTTTGTTTTCTTTGTCCTTTTTAGATTGAATAGCTGCAGCAGCTACTGCTGATCCACCAACTAAAGCTGCTCTGTTTCTTCTTTTTCTGGCTCTAATTCTCTGAGAGTTTTTAATGAAATCTGAATAATCTCCGGTTCTTTTTGCCGCAGCATAAGATTCTTTTTCATTTTTTAGTTTTGGTTTGTAGTCGTCCCTTAAAATTTTTTTCTTTGCTTGCATTTTTGCAACAGCTGCTCTTTTACGTGCTTTTGAATCAGAATCTTTGTAAATCGTTTCAGCTGCTTGTTTTATAGCTTTTGAAAATTTAGCCATTACTTCTGTCTTAAACCGTTTCTTTTACTTCTAATGTATTGAGCTAAAGTCATATTCTTTTTAGCTAAATCATCTTTGGTAACAGCAATGTATTTTTTATTGTTGTAAGTAAATTCTTTACCCATGCGTCCATCTTTACCAAATCTAGCTTTATTAAAAGCTTTACCAAAGCCAGTTAGTTCTCCTGGTTTTGATTCTTTAATTTCTTTTCTAGTTAATTGTTGAGGTTTCTTTTTTCCTCTACTCAACATAATTGGAGTGGTGGTAGCTATGGTACCTAAAGCAGCTAGTCCAGCTATGTTTGATCTTCTTCTGCCTCTAGCTAAAGCTTCTTTTCTTTTCTTCTCTGCTGCACGCTTATTTCTTTTTATGGTGTCAGCTCTTTTTTGAGCTGCAGTTTTTGTTTGCTTAACTGCTTTTCTTATCTTCGCCATAATCTTTCACTCCTCTAGTAATAAGTTCGATTAATTGGTCCATTATCTTCCATAACTTCATCTGAATCAAGCGCTATGAAATTACCTTGTCTAAATCTCATTAAAGCTTGAGTCATAGAATCCACCAAGTCATCGTGTTCACTGAACGGAAACGAAGCACATTCTTCGATAAGTTCTTCGGCAAAGCCCATGTCTGGTGCCCAAACCATACCCGCTTCAAACATCGGTGCGACCGAGTGCATTCTAGTAACTTTATCGTTACCTCGCGAGGGTCGGAAGTTAATTACAGGTATGCCCATCATTCTCAGCTCTTGAGTCAAAGGAGTCCCGCTCGATTGTGCCTCAATCAAAACCATGTCGGGACTCCAGATTTGGTATTCGTCGTAGGCGATTCCCTTGAGTTCTGGAAAATCCCAACGACCTTTTTTAGAATCCAAAAGAATTATTGAATCCGGGGCGTCATCACTCGGACGAAACACACCCCAAGTAGTAATTGCTGAATAGTCAGCCGATTCTTTTTTTGAGAAAGCGGTATCGTAAGATTGAATAATATAGTCAACTGGTGGCGGTTCTTCATCTTCCCAGATATTCCACCACTCACGTCTAACGATTGCACCCTCTTCACTGGTTGGATTCTGCATGTATTGAGCATTCCACTTGGCTACTGGAATAGAAGCTTTGACAGCTTCTAATTCTTCGATCTTCCAATATTCGGGCCAAAGTGGTTCGCCAGAATCTAAAATCGCTGGCAACTCTAGTACTTCCCATTGGTCAGCACTATCTTCGGACATACGTTTAATCAATTTAGCGGTAAGATCAATGGTACTCCAACGCGTCATCACAATTACGATTGAGCCTCCCGGTTGTAATCTTTGTCGCGGTCCAGAAGAATACCACTCCCAAGCATTCTCTAAAGCCGACGGCGACATAGCATCTTGCTCTGAATGAGGGTCATCAATAATCAAAAGGTCGGCACCACGTCCAGTAATAGCTCCACCCACACCTGCCGCAAAGTATTCGCCACCTTTATTGGTTTCCCATCGCCCAGCTGATTTGGAATCGGCAGATAAACCGAAATCATCAAATAATTGTTTATATTCGTTCTGATCCATAAGGTTCCTAACCTTTCTACCGAATCTCACAGATAATTCAGCAGTGTGCGTGGTCTGCATAATCTTGGTATTTGGTTTGAGTCCCATAAACCAAGAAGGGAAATAGACTGAAGCGAACTCAGACTTGGTATGTCTGGGTGGCATATTGACAATTAATCTTTTAATTTTGCCTTTCGCAACATCTTCTAGCTTTTGCGCGAATAATCGGTGGTGCTCCCCTTCGATAAACTCAGGCCAGACGTGTTTTATATAGCCCAAAAAGGAGTCTCTTGATTCTGATTTAGCATCTATAACTTTCAGACGATCTTGAATCATTAAGATTTCTTTTATCGTCTCGTCATTTAAGTGATCTAATTTCATTTAAGTACTTCCCATCTAAACTTTTGTTGTCCGTATATAGGTTGCCAATCTCTACCTGGTCTAGTTGCCCAACCAGTTCCTTCTTTCCAAACTTTAGTTTCACCTACAATCTTCCAATCAACTGCTCGTAAAGAAGATCCAGACTCTTTTTGCAAAGTATAGGTAATCATTCTTTTGCCACCCATTTGTTGCCAAATGCGCCAGCTTCTACCGTACAAAAAAGAACAAGTATTTTTAGGAGAATCATCTTTTACACATACTCTTAACACTTCAGCAGTAAATCCATCATCTAATTTTCTGGCTACTGGTCTGCCTACTATAGCAACTCCTACTAAATTTTCTCCATCTGAAGCCCCAATTGAATATTTATGACCCCTAGTCTTTTTAGAGTGTCTATGAAAGTTAATAACAAATTCGTTTGCTTCCCTCAAAGAGATAGGTATTACTTGTAATTTCATAGATCTGATAGGGGTCCCTTTTTCATTTTTTTGTAATTATACATATTGATTGTTATTTATATACCTGCGCATATACATAGTTGGTTTTTAGGGGGGGGCGGTATCCAAAAAAAAACCCGCCAAAAAAATGGCGGGCTTTCTAAAGGAATTATTTTTTTTAGTAAATCAGATTTCCTTTTTCGTCTTCTCTGATTAGTCCATAGTCGTGAAGATATTTGATTACCTTTTTTCCATCAGGATTTGTAAATCCCCACCCTGCGAAATCAAGTTCATCAGTAAAAAAACCATTGATATTAATTGGCTTACCTTCTTGTTCAGCTTTATCAAAAAGAACACCGCCATAGATTTTTAATAAATCTTTTCGGGCAAGATGGAAAGCTAATTTCCAGATAATGATATCTTTATTTTCTAGTCCATCATTTATGAAGTCCCAAAGTTTTTGAACATCAGTATCCATTGAAATTACATGAAGTATTTTCTTTTGCTTTGTTGTTAATTTTTTCATTTTTTGTTTTCCTGTTTAGATCCCGCGAAGATTACTCCTCGCGGGATTTGGTTAATTAACAGATATCAACCTCATCTTGTGGGGCAATACCAATTTCTAATTTTCTATTTGGCATTTCCCTCAAGTGATTGCTGATTACCCTTTCATGCTCTTTTACTCCAGCAAAAGAAACAGCGTTGAATTCGTTGTTGTTCTCATGCCATACGTTAAAGCATTGAGTCGCTACCTTTTGATTATTTTGATTATCAAAAGTAGCAACTGTTATTCCATGCTCTCTAATCAATTTATCTCTATGATTTTTGTTCATGGATATACCAGATTTAATAAATCTAGTATAAGGCGTTATTAAGCTTTTAAGCATAGAAAGATAATCTTTCTTTACTTTGTGTGCTTGTTCCCAGACTTTCAATTTCTTTTGAAAAGTTCTGTCATTTGCAAGAATATAAATATCTGCCTCTGCATTATTTAATTCTTTATTAGTTACAATTTTTTTCATTTGTTTTCTCCTATATGGTGTTAATGATTAAAATGTATGAATACATTTTTACATTTTCAATACAAAATGTCCACCGATTATTAACGTATTTCATAATTATTTTTAGATACTTTTTTTAATTATTTTTTTCCAGATCTGAACAAGATACGCAAGATCAACGCAAGAGAATGGGCCTGGCGTGAAAAAAATTTAAGACAACGCACGCGTGATATAAGTCTGGCATGAAAAAATTTAAGACTAGCAGAAAAAAATGCCAGTTTAATTTCTTGGTCGCACAAATAAAAAAAAGGGCGACCGAAGTCGCCCTTTCCACCATAGGACTGGATTTTTAACTAATTGAAAATCCTCCACAGTTTTCAAGAAATTCGCAGAACTCCTCTACGTTTTCTTTTGTGAAAGGATAATGAGCAGAATAATCTTCTTGCATACTTATCTTTTCCCACTTTTTTAAATCCTCTTTAGGATATTTAATAGGTGCGACCTCCTTGCCTAGTTTCTTTTTCATCTTAGCTTGAAAGTCTTTCCTTTGTTTTTCAATGAACTTATTATGTTGTTTAGCTTTTTCCATTTCTTCTTTGACTTCCTTTTCTCTATGGTCAGCAAGTCCCTCTTCAATAGCCCAACCTAAACGATTTAATAACTCATCACAATCCTCTTGAGTTTCTAGCCCAACGCCATCATTACAATGACCACTATGATACATTTCCTCAGAGATTAAGCGATTAGCATTTTTTTCTTCCGAATACAATTCATCAACTTGAGCAACGAAGTCCCAAAGTGGACGCCACCACCAAACGTTATTTCTAAAGTATTCACCTTTTTCTTTTGTAGGCTCTCTGCCAAATACATCCATTCCCATAATTGCCTCCTTATAGTAATTAAAATTAAAATGAATACTTGTATTTTAGTACAAAATGTGGAAAATGTGTATAAATAAATTAACCAATGGGAGTAAATATGAAATTAAATTTATTAGTGTTCGGTGGATCTTCGGCTCTTGCTGTTATCTGTTTTGTTATAGGTCATGCATTAATTCAGACACACATGTTCACAGTTATGGCTGGCTGGGCTATCTTTGTAGTGGGCGTAGCTTTTGGATTATCAATCGCACTAGCTGTTATGTTCTATGAGATATTAAGCCGCAAGATTTAGATCTAAAATCGCACCAAAAAAAAGGGCACCAATTAAGGTGCCCTTCCCATATAGGGACTACTATATGTCAGAGAATATTACGTCAAAACCATAATAGGTTTCTAAGTACCAATCCTGGTTAGTCTTAGGCCAGGAATAACTATCCGGATGAGATCCTAAAGAATAGCCAACGCCCCAGTCATAAGGTCCAGCTTCCCAACATACCCAGATTTGACCCTCAGTAATGTAGTCGCACTTGGTATGGTCCGAAGTCATAATAACTTCATAATCGGGATTTTGGCCCCACTCTTTGCACTCTTTTTTAAGTGCTTCGTACAACCTGGTTGCCGCTTCCTCTTTGGTGACTTCTTTTGAAGTCAGGTCAGGTAAATATTTACCGCTTAATTTATCCATAATTTTTTACTCCTAAATGGTTAATTAATATTATGATTATCGGACAAAATGTGCAATAATTCAAGTATTAAAACCCATAAACAAAGGAGACTATTATGGCACAACCAAAAGAGCTTAGACGCTTTGAAATAGACGCAATCGCACACCGCATTGCCGAAGATGTGAAGACATCTAAAACTAAGGCGCACCAGAAACTTAGAAAAACTAGTGCATACAAAAAGCTTGAGAAGATAGCAAAAGAATACGCAAGTATTGATGAAACTATCAAAGAGCTTGAAACCAAAAGGCGCAAGACTTCTGATACGATTGACTCAGAAGTTTCTAAATGGAATGCACATAATCAAGAAGAACATGTGCGTTTTCAATGGAGTCAATATGGCGCCAGACTAGAGTTCGATTTCAATGAATGGTCTTTGAAAGAAGATGTGCAACGCAGACTAGCAATAGCTCTAATCGCACCTGACTTCAGAGAAAGATTAGAAGAAATCATTGCCCAAATAACTAAGGATTTAACTTAGTCCAACCACGTGCGGTTGAGCTCTCCCTAATACAAAACTCAACCGCACACCTATCGGAGAAGAAATGAACGAAGAATATTTATATAGAACTGAAGATGGCGCCAGTCCTCTCAGTTTTAAATTAGAGCTCGCAGAAGGAACTTTTGAAATGTATGGCCATATAAATAGTTATGGCTTTATTGATTACAGTTTCTTCCTGGACCAGGCGCAATTAGATGGCGGTACTTATGGTGGCTATTGGAATACCTCAGAAAAGTATGGCAACTTTGATGAAGACGATATGAAATCACCTAATGGCCCAACGCAAGAATGGTTTTTCTTGGTCGCAGATATTCTTGATAGCTACGACTTTAAGGAAAGAAATTGGAAATCAAAACTTTAAATTGCTATACTAAATGTATTAATTAACTTTCATATAGGAGAAGATATATGACATCAACAAACTTGATATTCATGGGCGATGAATTAAAAGAAATCGCACAAGTCACATTAAAAAAGCGCAAGTTCCACGTTCCTTACGCGGACTTCATGTTGAAAGAAGGCCACATTACTCAAGAAGAATTTGACGAAGGTCAAAGGACCCCTTGTTTTACTCTGGTAAAAGACCATGGTATTTATGTCATGAGCGGAGCCGCACACGACAAAGAACTATGGGACGCAAAAGCGAAGAAGTTCAAAGTCGCATACGCAAAAGGTTTTGATCCTGACCAAGAAGACCTATGGGAAAAAACTTATGCTGTAAGTGGCGACGACTTTGCAGAAGCCGTACCGTTGACCAAGGCGCAATTGTTAAACATTGCGAAAGGGCAACCGCTCAGAATTAGAATTACCCCAACCGAAATGCTCATCAACGCATAAGATCTTTGGTAGTAGGAAGATTGGTTGTGCGCAGAAGCAGGAGAAATAGCCACCTGCACTCCTACTACCAAACCTGGAAGGGCCCATCCATTCCCCCCGGCCCTTCCTTCCGGACTGGCTCGATTAAAAATTGTAGCAATTCGCACGTTTATGATGTTAAACTCGCACCTGTCGAGCTCTCTCGGCAAATTTGTTCTCCTAATGGTGCCCCAGGCTCTTCGGAACCTGGGGTTTCTACATTTGCAGATCTGATTTGGCCCGGTCGCACATCGTTTCAGCTTCCGATCTGGAAAAAATCGCACGAAATCGCACGAAGTTCGCACGTCTGATCGCACGCACGAAACCGAAAACATTTTGATTATGCGTCCGAGTCGGTCGAAATCGTATTTTTTAATCTATATCAATAAAATGCGAAAAAGTTTATTAACTTTTATTATCTGAAAAACCTCATAAATATATAGACATTTTGTACGAAAACAGGCAATATAACCATATTAATTAACCATTTTTTAAGGAGAATAAACATGGCAGATTATTACAAAACAGAAAAAAGTAATGAATTTATAAATTACTTTGAAGCTACTGACGATTTAGTAGCAATGTATTTAGTAGATAAAGGTTTTGCTTCTACTAGAACACCTGAAATGAGCAAAGCCATAACCCAAATGCACAAAGCAATATCTTTGCTTGATGGCAGAAACACAGAGTTAGTTAAGAAATTGTTTCCAGAAATGGTAGCAGTTGCACAGCTATACGCTGATATTTTTCCAGACTGTAAGTCATGGAAGGAGGACGAGCAATGAGCTTGTCCTTCAACATCACACTACAAACAGAGCCGACTGGACAGAACGAGTTTGACCTTGAGATAACTGAAAATTATGAAGGGGACAAATGGCATGTTGCTGTCTTTATACGACTGGCCGAAAATAATTACGAACATTGGGAGACTGTTGGGCTAGATACCATAACAGAATTATTTAATTACATAAGACAAATACAAAAAATAGAGGACTAAATATGAGCATACCCACAGAAAAAGATTACGAAGAAATCGCACAAGCATTAAACGACCATTATGGCGGTCATGAAATAACAGAAAACCATTTATGCAATGTAGCAATATTAGAAAGTTATATGCCTGACAGTCCAGGTTGGGCTGGAGATATTGCGCTTGTTGTTCATGGAGTATCTTGTTGCAAAGATATTCTTTACAGAATAGAAGATAAATGGACATGGGTTGAAAGCATGAACGAAGGCGAGTATCACCACAACAAAGAACTAATTTAGGAGAGACAATGCAATTTACCAAAGAAGAATTACATTTACTGAAAATATGTTTTGAGATCAACGCAGGTGATTTTTATGCAAGACATAGTTTATTTACTCAATACATGAAAGAGGATCTTGGATTTTCTGAAAAACAGACAGAAAAATTATTTAAAAACATAGAGCGCAAGTTTAAGGAGGACGCATGAAATATAAAATGATAAAAGTACATTGGGAAACCGAAGAACTAGATAGAAAATATAAAGATAATGGTTATCCTGAAAAAGTTTGGAAAGACAACGAAGGCATGCCATTTGGCATTTATACCATTGAAATAGGAGAAGATGATTTTGAGTCTATCTTAGATGCAGAATGGTTTTGCACTGAGGAAGAAAGAGATTTTGCCTTTAAAAAATATGTGAATACAGATAGAGGAGTTCTTGTATGAAAAATAAAATGACGCCAGTTGAAGCTGTAAATGTGATCGAGAAGAAACTATTTGACAATCGAGCAAAGCCATATACTGAAGAAGACGCACAAATTGACAATGCCTGGGATATTATTAAACTTCGTTTGGATCTTACAGATGAAGAATTTAATATAATCTTTGGAGAAAAATACTAATGGAAGTAATTATTTGGAAAAAAGGTGTTCAAGCAGTTGAATACTATTGTGATAGTTGTAATTCGCAAGTACCAGAAGATGAAGGTCTTTGGGTAAATGGTGAAATGACTAGACCGCATGAGTATCCAAAAGGATTTTGTAAAACTTGTTATATGAAAACTCGTAGGAGGGTAGTGCCAAATGGCGAATAAAAAACTAACAGAGCTAGATCTGATAAACAATCCATCGCATTACAATACTGGAGATATTGAATGCATAGAGGCCATTCAAGCTTCAATGACCACTAGACAATTTCAAGGTTATCTCAAAGGTAATGTTATGAAATACGTCTGGCGTCATGAATACAAAGGAAAAATGCTAGATGATTTGCGCAAAGCAAGATGGTATTTAAATAAATTAATTGAAACGCACGAGGAGAAAAAATGATTATGGACTTACCTTTTTCTGCCTACACTAGAAATATGTACGCAGACGCATTAACAGAACGTAGAGCTTACAAACAAGAGCCAATAGATTACGAAGTATATTTAATAAATAATCTGGATTGGTTGCATAAAGAGTATCTTAAGATCGCACAAGAAGATTAATCTTCTTCTGTTTCCCACTCACCAATTAATTCTAATAATTGTTCTGGGTTGATAAGTATTCCTTGAGAATTACTTTCTTCCAGATAGTCTTTTATCTTTTGTATTATCATCTTCGTCCTCTATTATTCTAGCTTCTCCATCTATGGATCTGATTTGATTTTCTTCCATGAGTTGTTTCAATCTATTCTCTAATTCTTCTCTACTCATGGAGTCAATCTTACCAAATCGCACTTCCTTACGATCAACCATGAGGCCACCTAATTTTGCTCTGGCAATCTCAGCATTTACAGCGGGACCGTATGAGCCATCAGCCGCAGCTGCATCTCTGATTGTTGCTAACTTCCCAGCTACATTCTCAAAAGTAATATCATACTTTTTCCTTTGCAAAGCTTTCATATCTCTAATCCTCTCCTGGACATGTGAATATTCTTCATTGTTCATCATACGACTCGCAATAACTTCTGGATTTTTAAAACCTGCACGAAACGCACACTCACTTTGATTGAGATCCTGATAAACCATCAGGTTTACAAAGACCTCTTGCATTTTAGTTAGTTTCTTTTTTGGTTTTGCCATCTGCTACAAATCTCCAATCTTCATCAAACATGCAGTGTCTAATCGCACCATCTTTCATCTGATACAAGAACTGCATGTCCAACAATTGTATTACTTTTCCTTGATTAACTCTATTGTAAGTGTACTCAGTATGAATAATCTCATCGTTCAGCTCTGGCTTTTTGTTTTTGCCTCGCATTTAACCTCCTGTTCACACCTGTTTTTATATTATCTAAAGTTTTTTGCGACAAAGTGCCGTTATGCCTTATCTTTGTACCTATCATTTATGGCCATTCATTTTTAATATTTCTGCACCTTCAAATATCTCATCGAATATTTGCATAGCGTCACACCCATGTTCAGCTTCAAACTTATCTCTACATTCTTGCAAACTTAGATCTTTGTTATTCAGATAATCATCATAATAATCTGCTGCTGAATTTTCTACATCCATGTATAGCTCTTTTACTTTTCCCATATTTTACCTCACTGTTTTATTAATTAAATTAAGAAAGAAAAAGGGAGTGGGAATGTGGGATTTATCCCCACTCTTTCCCTTCTTATAGAAGTGCACAACCGCACAACTGCACAACCCAATAAACATAAGGGTTTCAGCGTACGCTGTGCGCATGTGCAGGCATGTGCAATTGCACAACCGCACAATCGTTAAGTCATTGATTTTGTTGACTTTTCTCAGACGCTGTGCAAAATCGCCAATCAGCGTTGCACAACCGTTTTTTAGCTTAATCATGACAAAAACACGACATACTATCGTCCTCAAATAGATCCAACATCTTAGGATTTTTTGCCTCTTCAACAAGCTCGATGTAGGGCGGCCTATCAGATCGAAAGGTTGCGCCAGACTCATTACCAAATCTATTCTCCTGGGCAATCCACCAATCTGCTAAATCAGGTCGTTCCTTCATCAAAGCATTAAGAGTTTTGCGTCCCTTCAAGAAACACAAGTCACAATTACCAGCTACTGTTTGACCATTGATTGTCGGCAATCTCAAATCAAAGTTAGCTTTCTGCCAAAATTCTAATACATCATCTATCCCATGCTTTGCTTCATACATAGGCATGAGATTATCCCAGCGCTCTTTAGTCGAAGCATTACGCGATGAGATTACACGCTTCGGCTCGTCATATCGCAAACCAAGAATATTATCCCAGTATTTGTAGCCTTTAATCTTCCACATAAAATCTTTCATTCTTCTGATCTTCATCTCAGCTGTGCAAAATCTAGCAACTGGGTTAGGTAGATATGCCCTTCTATCTAACAAAGCAGAGAAAGGCTCACCATTTCTGGAAGCTGACTCATAGTCCACTATTTTTGTACGATATATCGGCTTCTCATCACCTATCTCTAACTCCAACCAAGTTATATCTATGCCCCAATGTTCACCACAATCCTTAACAAAGTCCAAAGTTTCAGGCATTTCTTTACCAGTGTTTGCGAAAGTTATATGCACATCTTCCGGGAGGACACCATCGTGGGCGTCCACTATCTGTTTCAACATAAAGCCAGACGTTCTACCACCAGAGAAACTAATCAATGCGGGGCCTTCTATTTTGTATGGGTTTCTCATACTTCGTTACCCCAAGCGTCCCAACCATCAAAGTTTTTTCTAGCAAACAACTCTATCTTGGGTAGATCTTTGCACATTGTTTCTATTCTTCTTCTAATCTCATGAGGTTTTTCACTGTGTTTAGTTCTTGCTTCAAAGCAAAGACCTTTAACATCATCTCGATCTTTAATATTTTTTAATTTACCTTTCATGCCAATCAAACAAATTTCTGTTGATTTCAATAGATAAGGAGAAAAGTTAAAACATATTTGTGGGGGAAAAGTATTTGGATATTCTTTGACCCAAGTAAAACCAATTGTTCTGTAAGTAAAGCCCCAAGACTCAATTACTTCTATGCCTTCTTTCAAATGTGAGTCAACTACCCACATGAAAAGAATACAATCATCGTCAGCAATATCTTGAACTGGCAAGTCTTTTATATCTTTGTCTTTCATTGTGTCGTAGTGATCTTCCAAGCTATGTGTGAAGCCACGATTTTCTTGATGAATACGACTGTTAAATTGCCAAGGAGGATCAGCGTAAATGATATTGTATTTTTTATTTGGGAAAGCAATCATAACTAAATCCTACCAGTTATTCCCAAGGTTTCTTACCTTTATTATCAAATCGATAGTGCCAAGTTTGCTTTCCAGGAATAGCATGAGTCTTAACTATATCACCTAAATACTTTTGCACATGACTGACTGCGTATCTTGCAGCTCGTTCACCACTAGGTAAATTGTTTTCTTTCAATGCTTGTCTTGCCAATAGTTCTAGTTCTTGTCTTGTATAAAATACTGTTCTGTCCATAGCGTCTGCTACCTTCTGCGCAATCTCTACTTCGTCAGGACCCTCATCAAAGTCAACCATATCCCATGTGCCCTTTT
>NTLX01000005.1_pt1 | contig 51494 bp, 84 predicted proteins | sample 1251771 | NCBI WGS metagenome assembly NTLX01 (sample SAMN07250028, study PRJNA358725) | marine metagenome | isolation source: viruses from ocean water | place: Pacific Ocean: North Pacific Subtropical Gyre | collected 2015
AGGGTATATTAATGTTACAAGCTCTTATAGGACCAGTTACAGGATTACTAGATAAGTTTATACCTGATGCAGATCAAAAGGCTAAGTTGGCACACGAGATAGCCACAATGTCTGAAAAACATGCGCAGGAGGCTTTGCTTGCGCAGTTAGAAATTAACAAAGCAGAGGCTGCAAGTGGCTCTATATTTAAGGGCGGCTGGCGCCCAGCAGTTGGGTGGGTCTGTGCGATTGCTTTTGCCTATCACTTTATCATAAAAGATTTAATTATATTTGGTGCAAGTTTTGCTGGGTTAGAATTACCTGATTTGCCTGATTTTGATATGGGTACACTTTTAACTGTTCTCGGCGGAATGCTTGGCATCGGAGGACTCAGAACATATGAAAAACAAAAAGGTTTGACAAAATGAACAAAAATAAATTTTGTTATAGATGTAAAATAAGTATGCAGAAACAGATTGTAGTAAACAAAGATAAAATACAAACTTTAAGATTTATTTGCCCTGCATGCCAATTGTATGAAGAAGAAGATTGCGATATAAGTGGTTCTAAATTTTCTGCATGGTCTGAATTAGATGTTTTGAGAGAGAATTAAATGGATATAGAACAATTAAAAACAGAATTAATTGAAGATGAGGGAGTAAAATACGAGGTGTATTTAGACCATCTTGGTTATAAAACTTTTGGAATAGGGCATTTATGTAAGGCTACAGACCCAGAAAACGATTTTGAGGTAGGTACAGAGGTAAGTGAAGAAAGAGTCAATGAGTGCTTCTTAAAAGACGTAGAAAAGGTAATTGAAGATTGCACAATATTATATGATGAATTTTTTACATTACCTGATGAAGCACAATTAATTATAGCAAATATGATGTTTAATCTTGGTCGTCCTAGATTATCTAAATTTATTCGTATGAGAGAAAACGTAATAAAACATGATTGGAAAGGTGCAGAATCTGAGATGCGAAATTCAAAATGGTATTCACAAGTACCAAATCGTGCAGAAAGATTATGTAAAAGAATGGGGAATATATCAGTTTGAGTTACAGACTTTTAAAATTAAGTGCAGGTATTGTAAAAGATATTACTGATTATTCAGCAGGTAAAAATGGACCATTTTATGTTGATAGTAATTTAATTAGATTTAGAAATGGATATCCAACAAAAATTGGTGGTTGGGAACAAGAAGTTTATTTTAATAATATAAATACAGAAAGTAGTACACTTGCACAAGGTAAGCCAAAAAATGCCATATTTTGGAGAAGTATTACAGATGGTATTGATAGATATGCATTAGGCACTCATAATCATTTATATATAATAAATAGTGGTGTTTTATATGATATTACGCCACTTAGAAAAACATCAACAAATTTAAGTAATCCATTATCAGTTACTAATGGTTCTGCAACAGTTACAGTAACAGATACAGCTCATGGAGCAAAAAACGGTGATTTTATAGTTATAGAACAAGCGACTGCCACTGGTGGTATTAGTGCAGATACATTAAATAGAATTGAAGGTTATTCAATTACAGTAGTTGATTCAAACACTTATACATTTACATCTCCTGATACTGCATCTAGCACTACTACAGGTGGTGGAACAGGATTAGATGTTAAATATTTAATTGGCAGAGATGATAGTATGAACATACAAAGTGCAGACACAGCCACTGGTTGGGGTGTTGGTACATGGGGTGAAAGTACGTGGGGAACTGCTAGAGATATTGTTAGTGATACAATTGCATTAGAAGCAACTCAATGGTCATTACAATTATGGGGGGAAGATTTATTAGCAAATAACAGAAATGGTCAAATATATTATTGGGACACATCAGGTGGAGAAACCAATAGAGCAGTATTAGCATCAAGTATTGCAGGTGCAAGTGATGTGCCTACAAAAAACAGAACAATAGCTATTTCTTTTCCTGATAGACATCTAATTGTTGGTGGAACTACTAATATAGGCACTACAAACCAAGACCCAATGTTAGTTAGATTTTCAGACCAAGAAGATTTTACTAATTTTACACCAACTGCCACAAATACTGCAGGAGACCAAAGATTAGAAGTAGGTAACAAAATTGTATCTATAATTCCAACAAAAGATGAAACATTTATAGCTACAGATGAAGCAGTTTATGGAATGACATTTGTTGGTCCACCTTTTACATTTTCATTTAGATTATTAGCTGTAAATTGTGGAGCAGTTGCAAAAAATGGCATCATTAGTGTAGATGGTAATGTTTATTGGATAGGTAAAAGTAATTTTTTTGTTTATAATGGTTCTGTACAAGAATTACCATGTACTGTGCAATATTTTGTTTTTAACAGATTACAATCACAATTCATTGATAAAACATATGTAGGTCAAAATAAAAAATTTAATGAAATTACATGGTTTTATGTGAGTGATGATAATGTATTAGGTGAAAATAATCCTGAGCCTGATAGTTATGTTACATATAATTATGCAGAAAATGTATGGACAGTTGGTACATTAGATAGAAATGTATGGCTTGATGCACAAGGTTTTAAAACAAATCCAGTGGCATTTGATAGTAATGGCAAATTGTATGACCATGAAACAGGTACAAGTGCAGATGGAGAAGCAATGAATTGTTTTGTTGAAAGTTCAGAATTAGAAATAGATGAAACAGGTAATAGAACATTTTTAATAGATAGAATTGTGCCTGATGCAACTGTTAGTGAAAATACAAATTTATTTTTAGAATTTAAATGTCGCAAATTTCCAAATGGCACTGAAATTACAAAAGGACCTTTTACAATAACTAATCAAACTGAAAAAGTAAGTACAAGAGCAAAAGGTAGACAAATTGCAGTAAAATATTCAAGTAATGGTCTTAATGATGAATGGTCATTGGGAGATTTTAGAATAAATGCAACTGAGGACTCAATGAGATGATAAGATTACCACAACCACCAAGTGTTTACAGATTAACAAATGCTTTAGATTCAGCTAGACAATTGTTTGATTTTTCAAGAAATTTAGTATCTGCATTAGAAATACAACAAACACAGACAAACAGAACAACACAGGCACAAACTCAAGAAACAGAAAATCAGGCAACAGCAAAGGGTTTTTTCTTTGGCTAATAATTTTAAAAATGCAAAAAAAGATTTGACTACCACCAATAATACAACAGTATATACATGTCCTACTGCAACTCAATCTATCATTAAAAGCATTTTAATAAGCAATGATAGTGGTAATACAGACACAATAGATATTACATTAACAGATGCAGATGCAGGTGTTTTCAGCCTTTTTAAGGCAAAATCTGTAACATCTAACACAACGGTTGAATTATTAGAACAACCACTTATAATACAAGAAAGTGAAATTATAAAGGCACAGGCTACTACGGCTGATAGATTGCACATAATAGTTAGCTTTTTGGAGGTTAATTAATGGCAGAAGAACAACAACAAATCGGTGTATTAGACGATATTTTAAATTTAGATACAGATGAAAATAAAACAAATAATCAGGACCCTGATGATGCATTATTTAAATATGGCGTTTATCAATTAGCCACACAAAAGCCACAATTAGAGGCAGGGGAATTACAAAAAATATATGGCACAAGTGCAATGCCTATATATGAATGGGTAAAGACAATACAAACTGGCGAAAGAACATATGACCCAAATGATTTTGAAGATAGAAGAAAATTAGAAGAATATAAACAATTAGAAACACCACCGGGTTTCTTAACACCTGAACAAATACAACAACAATTAATATCAGATACAGCAACTGCAGTTTCTGCACAAATAGGTAGAGAAGTAGGACAAGCTATTGGAGAAGGTGTTGAAAGTCCTGTAACATCAGGATTAAAATCTGCATTTGGGTTTGGAGATTTGCCGGGAGATGTAATTATTAATCCTGACTTTGATTTAAGTGCTGAATCTTTTGATAAATTAAATTTAGCTAATAAGACATTAAAAGGTACAGGAGAATATTTATTTAATCCTGCAGTAGCAAATGAAAAATCTGCTCTCGCAAGTGGTAATATAGCAGAATATAGAGCATTAAAAGCCAATGATGATTTTGTAAATATTGGCACAAAAGACAGTCCTTTATTAGCATTTAAGGGTAGTGGCAATAAATTTGATAAGGTACAACTGGAGGATTTTCCGGGTAAAATAGATGTTTCTATCAAAGGCAAAAATCCAAACACCGATAAGCCTTATCAAACATATTCATCAAAAACTTTACCTGAAGGAGAACAAGGTTATTGGGATAGAGTGAAAAATGATGCAACATCAAATTCAACTATTTATTCAAGTGCTGGTGCAGGTATAACATCATTTTTTACTGATTTAGTGTTAACAAAAGGTAAAGACCCAGTAAAATCTGCAAAAAAAGGAGCAGGAACTGCGGCAGGAACATATATTGGTCTTTCTTTAGGTGGACCTGTTGGTGCAGTTGTAGGTGCAACTGTTGGAGCATCAATAGGTGGTAGAGTGATATGTAATGAATTAAGAAGACTTAATTTGATGACTACAGAAGATATATTAATTGATTATTTTTATACACATAAATATTTAACACCAATACATGTAAAAGGTTATCATATTTGGGCAATCAATGTTGTAAAGACTATGAGAAAAGGAAAATATGTCAAATTTTGGCATCATATTGCAAAGCATAGATTAAATCATGTTAAATATTTGTTAGGTAAGAAAGATAAACCTGATTATTTAGGTAAAGTATATAAAATTATAGGCGAATCTATATGTTATGGATTGGGTTTATTCTGCAAAAAAACAGATTGGTCTATATTATACAATAAAAAGGAGATTTAAATGGCATTAGAAGATGTAGGTGTACAACCACCAAATGAAGAAGCAAGACAAATGATATTTAATCCATCAGAAGAAATGCAAACAGTTTTAATGACAAGATTAGCAGAAATGACTGAAGAAGAACTTAATGCATTAGATGAAGCAATTACACCTAAGGTTATGAATGTATTGATGAAATTTCTACCTGAATTAGAAATATTAATATCAAGAATTGCAGAAGTTAAAGCAACAAATGATGAAACAGAACAACAAACAAAGCCTGAAACAATGGAAGAAAAAGAATTGCCACCAGAAGAAACAATGGGAGCATTGAAAGATATTGCATGATACGTCGAGCAACAATCTTAGATATATCTGCATTGGCAATAATGTTAAATACAATGCATAAGGAAACAGAATTGAAAGTGTCAGAAATTAAATCAGATAAATTAATAAATAAAATTAATGAATTAATACATAATGGTTTAGTTTTTGTATCTATAAAAGATAATAAAATACAAGGTTCTATAGCTGGACAAATTTGTCAAGATTGGTGGTCGGAAGAAAAATATGTAGGTGATGCATGGTTTTTTGTATTTAAAGAACAAAGAAAAAGTGATGTAGCAAAAAAATTATTACAAACCTATATAAAAACTGCAAAAGATGCTAAAATGAAAATCAGATTAGGACATATATTTTCTGGTGATATAGATAGAAAAGATAATTTTTTTAAAAGATTGGGTTTTGTAAAAGCAGGCTCAATATTCGTGGAGGCATAAATGGGTGCAATATGTACAAATCAACCTATCCAATTACCTGATTATAAAGAAACTGTAAGTGGTACACAACTGCCGGGTTTTGTTGCCGCCGGTGGTAAAGAATTATATGAACAAGCTAGAGAATTAGCAAAATCAGAATTTCCTGCATTTGAGGGCGAACGTATTGCCACTTATGGTACAGATGAAGCAGGTAATCCAATAAGAATGACAGAAAGAGAAAGAGAAGGTTTAGATTTATTAGCAAGTGGTGATGAATCTTTTAAAACTCTTTTAGATGATGCACAAACAATGGCAGAGGGATTAGGTCAAGGAGAGAATTTAAGATTTACACCTACAGATACAGATGAATTGATAGGAGATGGTTTTGTAGCACCTGATTTTGATGTAGAAAGAGCAGGACAATATCAAGATATATTTCAAACATCTATTGACCCAGCTATTGATGAATTAAACAGACAAAGAGAATTAAGACAACAACAAAATGCAAGTGATGCCATTAGAGCAGGTGCATTTGGTGGTTCAAGATTAGGTATTAGAGAAGCATTAACAGATTCTGAAATTGCAAAAGCAGGTTCTGATTTGAGAAAACAGGCAGGTAGAGAGGCTTTGCAATTTGCATCACAAAGATTTGATACAGATAGAGCCTTTGATGCAAATAGATTTGATGCTGAAAGAGCGGCAAGATTTGCAGGAGAAGGAGAAAGACGAGCAGGATTTGAAACAGATTTAAGAGGTTTTGAAACAGATGAAGCAAGTAGATTAAGAGCATCTGAAACATTAAGTGCTTTAGCACCGTTAGCTCAAGGATTAAATGAACAAGTAGCATCAGGAATGATTACTGCAGGACAGGCAGAAAGAGAATTAGACCAAAGAGCATTAGATTTAGCTTATCAAGATTATTTGCAACAACAACAATTTCCATTTGAAATGTTAAATTTTGCTTTAGGAGCCTTGCAAGGCATACCATATGAAACTGTAACTAGACAACAAGTAACAGGTAATCAATTTATGCAACAACCAAGTATATATGGACAAACTTTAGGTGGATTAGGTACTTTAGCTAGTCTTTATGCATTAAGTAGGAGAGCATAATGGCGATTGATGAAAATTATGTAAATAGATTAAAAGGTTTATTTGGTGCATCTAATACAAATTTACAAAATATTGATAGTGGTGCATTAGCATCTTTATTTAATAGAAAAAGAGAACCTTTAGACCCTGCATTATTAGGATTAATTGCATCTGCTGAAATGACAAGAGCATCAAGTGTGCCGGGAGCCACAGCATTAGGTGCTGGTGCATCAGGTATTTTAAAAGGTGCAGAATTAAAATTAGCATCAGATATTGCAGATAGAAAAGCAGATGCCACTTCTCGTTCAGACCTTTTAACATTTTTAGGTAAAGTTGCAAAACCTAAAGCAACCACAAGAAAGGTATTAGGAAAAGGCACTGCATTAACTTATATGACTGAGGAAAAAGCCAAAAAATTTCTTTCAGATAGAGGTATAGGACCTGAAATACCGGGATATGAAGATTTTATTTTCAAAGTATCCACAAATGATAATGAAAAACTTGGTACTGCGGCAATTTTTGCTGGTAAACCTATAGAATTTAATATTGAAACCGAAGGTTCTGATATTAAAAGTGTAATTGTAAATCAAATTGCAGGTTCTTTGCCTGATAGTTTATATCAAAGTAAACAGAAAAAACTTGATAATATGAATAAAAAAGATGAGTCAATTATAAAAATGACCACAGTTATTCCTCGATTAAAACAAGCTAAAGAAATATTGTTAAATCCAAATGTAACAACTGGATTTGGTAATACAGAAGGATTTTTAAGATTGAAACAAATGTTAAAAGTTGGATTTGGCTTTACCGATGAAGATTTAAATGACCAACAAATATTACAATCTTTATCATTTCAATTAGCACCTATGATGCGACCAACAGGTTCAGGTTCAACATCAGATATGGAATTTAAGGCATATCAAAAAGGTATTTTATCATTAGCAAATGACAAGGAAGCTAATTATCTGAATTTATACACATTACAAAAAATGACTGAAAATGGTATTAAATTAAACAAATTAGAAAAACAATTATTATCACACCCCAAAAATTATAGTTTTAAATATATTGACGATAAAGTTGCAGAACAGGATATTGGAATATTTGATAAAATTTATAAAGATGCAGAAGGACAGAATCGTCTTTTTGATAATGAAGGTGATGCAAAATTTGATGATGATGCAGGTAAGAAACAGATTATCAAGAATTTTTATGCAGATTTAGATAGAGGTGCAGTTTTTATAAATGATGACGGTAGAGGTAATAAATTATTTGATGGTCTAGGAACTTATATAATTAAAGGTATAAGTTTACCCCTAGAATTACCAGCTAATTTGGGTAATTAAAAATGTTTACTTTAGAAGATTTAAAAAAACAGGGTATTGTTGTAAATCCTAATGCAAGAGGCAATCAGCCATCTTTTACAATTACAAAACAAAATCAAACACAATTAGATAAAGATGTTGAAGATGATGAAAGTTTTTTAGATAGAACAAAAAGGGGTTTAAAGGAAACTTTTGTAGATATGCCTATAGCAATGAAAAAGGCATTTACAGGAGAAGATAAACCAATTGAATTTCCAAATCTTCGTGAAATAACAAAATTAGATGATATTGGTTTTTGGGAAGATTTATTAGCAGAAGGTAAAATAGGTGCAGTAAGAGATGATACTGCAAAGGCAGAAGTTTTTGAAAACACATTTAAAGGCGATAAAAGATATGGTGGTGTCTTTAAAGATAAATTCGATAATTTAGCTATTCAATGGAACAATGATTTTTACTATGTAAACAAACCCGGACTAACAGATGCAGATATGAATACATTTGCTATGGAAATTGTTAAATTTTTACCAGTTTCTAAAATAATGAACAAAACAAAGGGTCTTGCTAGAAAAATTGGTGTTGGCACAACTGGTTATACTGCAACCGAATTTTTGTCAGGCACATTAGAAGATTTATTAGCACCAAAAACTGCACAAGCAAAAAATGAAACTCTTGGAGAAAAAGGTGTTGAATCATTAAAATTAGGTTCTTTAGCTACTGCAATAGATATAGCAACACCACCATCATTAAAATTTGCAAAAGAAGGTGCAAAAGCAGTTGTTAGAGGCACATCTAAAGCAGTTGGTGTAAAACCACCTGATTTTGTAAAAGGCACTATTACTCAAACATCTAAATTTCCATTAACAGAAGGACAAAGGACTGCCGATTTAGGTCAAACAGGTGTGCCTACTGCAAATAAATTAAATCCTGAATTGCAAGAAGAAGAAATGTTTAGATTTGCACAAGGCATGGACACAAAGGTTGCTGGTGGTGGTGTAATAAAAGCATTTGATGCACAACAATTAGATTTAATAAAACAAGATGCAAAATCATTAGCTGATGAATTTGGCACAGGGACTTTTGGCAAACAAATAGACCAAGTTGATGGCACAGGAGAAATGGCTAATATTGGTCAAAAAAGCATTGAAGAAGTAAGAGATATAATTACTGCAGAAACAGGAAGATTAAAAAACATTGCAAAAACTGGTTACAATACAATTAAAAATGCCAAAAATATTCCTTTTGTATCAAAAGAAGGTTTAATAAATTTAAGAAAACAATTTACATCTCCTGATTTTCAATTGTTACCTATTGAATTAAAAAATTTACCAAAAACTGCCGATATACAAAAATATTTAAATGACACACTAAATGGTGCAATTAAAAGTGGTAAACCATTAGATTTTAGAGTTTTACAAAGAATACAAAAAGCAGTTAATCAAATACAAAGAAGTGCTGAAAAAGGAAGTCCTGATGCAGTACAAGCAGGTAATTTTAAAAATACATTAGATAATTTTGTTTTTAATGGCATTGATAATGGATTTATACAAGGTAATGATAACATTATTAATACATTAAAAGAATCAAATGAAGCATATGCACAATACATAAAATTATCAGGTAAAGGTGGTGGAGATGCTAGAACAAAAGCAATTCTATCAAAAATTGTAGATGAAGATTTAGCACCAACAGAAATAGTAAATTCATTTCTTGGTCATTCTAAATTTAACCCAAAACCAGTTATGAAAAAGGTTTTAAATACAATAAAAGCCAATATACCTGATGATAAAAAACAAGAAGTATTTGCATTGTTAAAAGATGCAGTTTTAGAAAAAGCATTTTCAGGTGTAGGTAAATCAGGCATTACAAGAACAAATATTGTTAATAATTTTAATGATATATTTGAAAAAAATGCCTTTTTTACGAAAGAATTATTTACACCAAAAGAAATTGCAAGAATAAAACAATTTAGAAAAGATGTATTACCTACATTATTTGCTGAAATAAAATCAAATCCATCAGGAACAAGTTATACATTATTAGCATCTTTACAAAGAGGTGGATTATTAAGTTATGGTAAATATTTAGCAACTTTACCAATGGTTAAAGAAATGGCAGAGGGTGCTCAGGTTCTATCACAAAGACAAAGAGCCGTTGATTTAACAAAAAGATATTTTATAGATAGTAGAAAACCTTTATTGATAGCATCTGAGATACCAGCATCAACTACACCTGTTAGAGAAGAATTAATTGGTGTAGATGACGTTGTGCCTACAGAAGATAATGAAGATATATTAAAATTTATTCAAGATATTCCATTATCAGCACAAAAAAAGATAATTGATACTGGAGATTTTGAATGAAAAAACCATCAGTACAAGAAATACATGTAACATTAGAGAAACATATTGCTGTTACAGAGGAGAGATGGATAGAAACTATATTAAGAATTAAAAGAATAGAACACATAATGATAGCAACTTCGGGAACTGCGATTTTATTACTTCTAGGTTTGCTATTGAGGTAATCTATGGAATTTGTAACAGCCACACTCACAGGCATTGCATTAGTTAAAAAATCAGTAGATTTCATCAAAGAAAATATAAACACCGTAAATGACATAAAAGGCATAGCTCAACAAATAGATGGATTTTTTGAGGGCGAAGCACAAATGAATAAAAGACAAGGCAAAGGTCTTGGTATTAAAGCACAATTTGGCATTGAATCTACTGCATCAGATTTTATAGATAGAAAATTACTTGAAGAACAAAGGAATGAGTTAAAAAATTTAATAAATATGCGATTTGGACCTACTGCATGGGACCAAATTATAAAAGAAAGAGCAGATAGAATTAATCAGGCTAAAGAACAACAAAGATTAGCTAAAGCAGAAGCAAGAGCAAGACAAAAAGATTTAATAGATGCTCTTAAAACAATGGGTATTGTTTTTTTAATCATTGCAGTAGTTGCCATGACAATTGGTTTGTATTTCAAGGCATTTGCAGATGGCAAGATGTATAATGCACCAAAAGATTATACATATAAACAAAAGGTATGGCAGGGAAAAATAAAAGAAAAAAAATATACTACATGTAGATTAAAAAAAAGACTTACATCTAAATATACTAATAAAAAAGCGTGCATATATGAGGGTGGAAATAAAACATATAAATTAATGATTGAAACTTGGTGTCCAAAGAAATATCAATGTGTTTATGACCCTAACGGAACAGAACCTGATATTGATAAAGTAATGGATAGTCTTAGAAGTATAAGTAAATAATGCCAGAAAAAATACTTATATCACTAAATCAATTGAAAAAAATGAAGTTGAACACAAAAGAACTTAAATTAGTACAGGCTCTTTGTGATTATTATATTGTAAATGAATTAAGTGTTGCTGAAAAAAATAAATTAAAACCACCAAATTTAACAATAGTTGAAAATTTAAAAAAAAGAGTTGATTCAATTTTAAATTAGAAATAATTAAAATTAATATTATATCTCATTTTAACATCAGTTGCATTTGTACTGTTATGAGGTTTATGAGCATCAAAAAATAACATTCTATTTGCTATACTAGCTATTTCAGTACCATCTTCTAATACTGTTAAACCATTATTTGTGTTCAAATAAAATATGGCACCTTTGTGTTCATATGGATAATCTACATGTTGGCGATGATGTATTATCTTATTACCATTTTTAGGATAAGCATTTACTTTTATTCTTATTAGTGCTTTCAGATTAATTTTATCTACTATTGGTATAATGTCGTTGTAATGTTCAGAAAATATTTGAACACCTGCAAAAATCATATGAGTGAACATTAAATGGTCATCAATTTCAGGTAATGTGCCATCATCAACCTTACCTAAATAATACCATGGGAATTTAAAATTATCTGTATTTATACCCAATGCAGATTGCACTTTTTCAAATTCTTCATTTGATAAAAAATTATCTACAATTGTATAATTTGATGGCATTTTAAAACCTTGAATGAATGGCAAGACTATTCGCCTAGCTTATCTTACCAAATGTGGGTGGGGCTGGGAGAAAACAATAATTTTCCAAGGCGACCCAAACTAATTATTTTGCTATTCTACATTGTCTGATGAATTTTGCAAAAACATTTCTAAAGAATTGATGATAACAAGTATGTTTATGTAATTCTACAGACCTTTTTTTAGCTAAAAATTTGACAAATTCGTCAAGATTGACATTACATTTAATCATTAATTCTACTAAATAATAACCTCTTTTATAATCTGAATTATCATAGGCATCTAATAGAAAATCATAAATAGTATTTTTGCCTTTTATAATATTCATAATTGTCATTTCATCTAATCAACCATACTAATCATTGTAATTTTATGTCTATCATCAATTAACATTTCAATATCTTCAGTTGAATCACATTCAACCATTATTGTTTTATAAACACCATGTTCAGGCATATCAGGTAGATTATCAAACAATCTTATCTTAACATAATATCTATTTTCCATTTATATCTCCATGAATACATTAATAGCATATGGTTTTTCTTTAGGCTCAGAAATGCCATATACAACAGTTTGAGTGCATGGATTATCTTCTTTGAGTTTTAAATAATATGATTTTGCTTGTTCAAAAACATCAAATCTGATTTTTTCATATTTACCTCTACCAAGAAAGGTAGTAACTAAATAATGAGTAATATTATCTTTTAGATATTGATTGTATTCTATTTCTTCTTGTTTCATTGTTTTCTCCCATAAAAACGTTATACAATTATAATACATTATTTACCATATTAGTCAACACATAATGTGTTTTATTTTAAATTAATTTATTAAAGAAAAAAGGATTGATAACAATAAGGCTATCAATCCAATATATTTAGTTATAATCTTTGTAAGTAGGAGCACATTGCACATCTACTACAATAGGTACATATCTTTCAGTTACTTTGATTCTACCATGATATAAAACAGGTCTTAATTTAACAGAACGACAATCTTCAATGGCATTTATTACTTCTTGCCTATTCATCTGATACATTTCTTTATTTAAGACCATTTTTACATTTTCAGGTTTATTACTACTACAAGCAGTAACCAATCCTATTATTATTATAAGAATTATTAATCTAAGCATTTTCTAATTCCCTCCATTTTGATGTTTCAACCATATCTGCAACTTGTTTTTGTCTATCAGCTTGAACAAGATATTTTTTTGTATTATCTTTGTTTACATCTGATAAATGAGTAGACCATGCTGTTGCTGATTGATAGGCACACCATAGAGAGCCTTTAGCATCATTTCTGCCATAATCACCACCACCATGTATTTGTGTTACCTCTTCGTTGTATAAACCCATTAAAATAGCTAATTGCTTTTTATTTGTTTCATTTATACCTGCAATTTTATTGCCTTTTGAAAGATGTTGTTTTGCAATAGTGGTTTCAAACAATTTCTTTATCTGTTCATCTTGAACAGGTGTATTCCACCATTTCTTAAATCTTTCTGTTTCATCAGTAACTGCCTTAACTGCATTGACAATCTTTTTGTTTGATTGGTCAATATCAAATGATTTTGTATGTCTATTTGATGTATATGCTAATTTTTGACCAGTAACTAATGTATTGAAACATACTTGATTTAGCCAACCAAAGAATGATTGAAATTTCCATCTGCCATTATATGAATTTCTAGCAACATATTTAAGAAACAAATTATGACTACCTATTTTTGTTTGTTTCTCAGGCAACAATACTTCCATTTTAGCCATAGCACCATTCTCATATGAGTCTATGGTAATTTCAGCATTATCTAAAGTTAAACCACCTTTTTTCATTTCTATTAATGCACCACAAAATGCATCTTTATGTAATATAGGCTTGTATTTAGATTTAATAATGCCTAGTGGCACTTTCGTATCTGTTCTAATTAATTTCTTACCCATTTCTACAGGTATTCCATCAATCTTTTCTATAGATATAGGAAAAGAAACCTTATCTATTTCATTAGCTAGACTTTCTTGTAATTTTGTATCTAACATTTATTTTCTCCCATTTAAGTTAAAAAAAAGAAGTGACTAATAAGCCACTTCCCACCTTTCTAGGTCTTCAATTGTAACACCTAGACTTTCTGCTAATAATTTATTATTAACAAAATCTTCAGTTGATTTATTAGCTCGTCTATCATTTCTTTCTATGATTTGACTTGCAAAATCATTTGTCATTTCTATTAATTCTTCAAGAGAATATTTATCAATATCAAGTCTTAATCTTGAACCATGTAATTCTTTAGACATATCACTAATAGCTTGATATTGCTCAGATTTTTTAAAATCATTGATTGTTTTAATACCGATTTCATCATAAAAATTAATCTGAAAATCTGTTAATTTAGATTGTCTTGTAATTTCTATGTATCTTTTTAAATTGTTATTCATTTGTTTTCTCCCATGAAATTAAATAACTTTATATAATTATATTACCCTTTATAATCATAAATGTCAACACAATTAATGTTATTTTTTACAATTATAAAGAGTTTTTTTTATTTATTTAAGATTATAATCTTTCATTAGAACACCATGTTTAGCAGAACCGGCAATACATGATTTTATCCATATTTTTCTTTTAACATTACCATGTATATCTCTTAAATGTCTGAAATGACCTCTTCTTTCATGTTGTCTTTTAGGGTTGCCTTTACCTTTAAATGTAGATTTGTAAATCTTTCTAATATTATTCTTTGTCAAATAAACATTAAGAATCTTATAATCATTTCTAGGTACTCTTTTCCCTAATTTTGTATGTATAATTTTATTATCAGGTCTTATTGTAGTTTGAACTGTAAGATTTTGATTTAACAATGAAAACAGAGCAATCATAAATCTAGCATCTCCCTGAGTTGAAGTAACCCATTGTTGTTCATGCAATGCCATTTCTTCTCCAGTATAACCCTCTTTAAATTTCCATTCAGGTAATGCCCAATGCATTGATGCAGATTGAGCAGAGGATAATCTGTAACAAATTTCTTTAAAACAATTAAATTCATGTGATTTATTATAATTAATCATTTTAATTAAATGTGGCATATGATTTTCTTTTTCTATTGCATATTTAAGATGTAAAGATTGAGGACAATATTTTAGAAAATACCAATTTCCTAATAATTGAGCACCTATGCCAATACATTTTGCTTTCAATTCATCAGGAGTAGATATTCTTGAATCTTTTGGTATTTCATCAAGAAGTTCTACTTTTGCAAATTCATCTTCAAAATTCATTTCTTCTTCATGAATAATCATACACATAGTTGGAGAATAAAATTTGTTATTTATGTATTTATGATGGTCTTCTCCTTGTAAATCTTTAACAAAGAAATATGATTCATATAAATAATAACTATCTTCCATTGGGTCGGTAAATTTATTAATATGATAACCAACTCTTTCAGGATAATCCTCAGTAGGGTCAAATTTGTAAGCATTTTTTTGACTCTTCCAAAAATCTTTCATGTATTGTTGTCTATGTTCTTCATTCCATTCTATAAAGATATTATCAAATGGCATTTTCAAGTTATCCATCATCTCTAATAAAACAGAAGGTTTTTCCATAGATATATGAAATGCATTTTCTACTAATGATTCATTTAAAACAAACTTTTGAGATTTTACTAAATCTGCTTGTTTCTTTCTTATCATATCATCAGCAATCCTGCCCCCTTGATAGAGGGCAAGTGCTCTTTTTGGTTGAGTAAATGCTGATATTAGTTCAGAACATAAAATTGGCTTAGACATTATATTTCTCCCATACAATATTCCAAACATCAGGCATATATTCACAAAGTTCTTCTTCTGAACATAAATGTGAATATTCTCTATCTCTTAATTTTTTTGCCTTGTCTATTGCTTCTAAAAGGCTTTCAGAATTAAGACAAATAGAAGGTAATTTTTCTTCAATGAATTTATCATCAAGGTCTAAAATATATGAACTCATACCCATTAGTTTTCTCCCTTTAAATTGTTGCAAAGTTCTTGAATATGATTTGGTGCTTGTTTTTCAAAATCAGAAACAATTTTTTGTTTTTCTTCAATAATATCTCTTAAATCATTAAGTGCATTTGCAACATAAAGATTCCAAGGTATATTCTTAGAAATATTATCTGTTATTTTTTGTAATTTATTTATGTCGTTTATTATGTCATTCATTTGTTTTCTCCCATGAATATAAATGATAATTTTATAATTGCACAGGTAGGAAACAGGTCAACTTATTTTTTTATATTTATAAAAGTTTTTTTTACATAAGATAAATCTGAATAACCTCTATAATCAGCAGTTACACCAGTTGGTATTCTTACATCAAAATCAGCACTTGTATTTAATGAATTTACAAAATATTCATAATAAGGTTTTCTTTTAATTCTACGAACACCAACCTCAGATTCATATTCTGCCACTGCTTTAGGGCAATCTTCAAATTTTTCATCTTCCATAAAACACCTTAGAGTTTTATTGCTCGTAAATTTGCTTCTTGAGTTCTCCAAGTTTCAATTAATACTAAAGCACTTTCTCTACGGTACTTATTTTTTTCATCTCGTTCAATAGCTATCTTTAATGCTTTTAAATGGTCTTGATATTCTTGACTTGCATATGCATCTCGTTCTTGAGCAGATATTGGCAATTCCATTTTTTTACTCATTAAAATTGCTTTCAAAGATTTTGTAAATGCTTCTAAATACATTCTTGTTGCCTTAGTTTCTGCACAATGAGTTGCAGAATCTTTTAACCATGCAACTGCATTATGTATTTTTTCTTCATCAATTCTTTCCATTAAATTTCTCCCAATATTTTTTTGCTACATTACGACCATAATCTGCCGATAAATTAAATGATTCCCAAAACATATCTTCATTGCCATGAGAATCATGTAATTGAGCATGATGATAATAACAAAGTGGTACTGCATTATTATCTGATGCTCTCATTCCCATACCTCTCACACCATCATAAGGTTTTAAAAGATGGTGTGCTTGTACATTTGCATGACAAGGGTATGAAGAATGAGCAGATAAACAACATTCATGTTTAGAAACAAATTCTAAAAACTTTTTGTTCTTTATCCTTTTTGTTTTAAACTGTTTTATCATAAGTGAGTTCATACTCAGCAAAAGTTTTACCATTTTTAGTTTTAAAATTAGTTTCTATTGGTAAACCTTCTTGTCTTAGAGTGTATATGATAGCACTTAATCTAAAACAACCAAACATACTTAAAGCATCTATTGGTGTTATTTTTTTGCCATCTTCAAGATGTTCTTTAATATTATCGTATTGTGTTTTTTTCTTCATTGTTTTCTCCCTACCAATCTAAATCTTCTAATTCAGAGTGTTCCTTTTTTTCTTCTTTTTTAGGTTCATCTCCAATATTATCGGCAAATTCTCTTAATTTTAAAGATATGTAAGCATTACCTCTTTCAGATTTTTCTTTCCAACCTGAGATAATCATAGCACCTTTATCAACAAGAGCATTTACAACACCTTTAGCATATGGGTCTTTTTCATTTATTTGTTCTGCTTTTTTTAAAGTTCCCATTGCTCTATACAATTCAACAATTTCTTCACCTTTTTGATTTAGACGTTTAATACCAATAATTCTTAATTGGTCGCCATTGATATTAAGTTTACCTTGTTGAATAAGTTCCCATTCAGGTTTCTTTTCTTCACCATCAGGACTTGTACTTTTAGGTATGCTGAAAAGCACACCTTTATTTGTTTCATCAAATTTTTTAACATTATCCATTTTTGTTACCTTTCTTATCATTTAGACCAGTTGCTTCATTTGCATCATCATCTTGTCCAAGACCAAATAATGCTTGTAGACCATACCTTTTTGCATAAGTAATAGCAGAACCCATTTTTTGTGGATTATCTTTCTCAGCATTGTTTATAAGGACAGGAACATCACATTCTATCTGCATTTCATCTTTAACATGATAGATTGATGTTTTAACATATATATCTCGTGTAATTGTTTGACCACCAGTTTGTTTGGTAGAACCATCTTTATATGTTTCAACTATTTGTTTATCTAATATCAAATTCTTATAATGAACTTGTTGTGAAAAACATAAACCAAATTTTGCACCTTGATTAACTGCATTGATTACAGATGTTAAATCAGCATATGTACTCTTATAAAATGGATTATCATTAGATTTTAATGCATTAATATTTTCTTGTTGAAATTTATTTAATGCTTCAGTTAATGTTTCAGTTATTTGTGAATTTTTAACTTTAGATGGAAGTTTGGTATCCACTTCTTTTACTCTACCACCCATTGCAGTTTGAGTGCGAATAGGGTTAGTATAAACTTTTTTTGATTCTTCATTCATTTTCATTAGTAACTCCATTGTTTTATTGATTTTGATTTTTCTTTGAGATTGTCGCTCCATGTCCACGAATCATAATTAGGGTGGATTATGGATGCTAATTCCTCTTTATCATTACTGATAGCAAGGAATTTCATTAGACCAAAAGCAACTGATTTTATTTGTTTTTGGTAATATTCTATATCTTTTTCACTTATTAGAAATTTTGAATAGGCTTTTGGCGATACATAAACAAGATTTGCTTTATGATTAGGATATGCCATTGAATATAAAGCCATTTGTCTTTTGTTTGACTCTGTTTCTTTAGATGGCATTCTTGCAGTAGTTTTTAAATCAATAAATGCTTCTTCAAAAACAAAATCTACAAATCCAATAAATGGCACAGGTATATCTTCAAAAGATATTTCTATTCTTTTTTGATATTCAATAAGATTGTCATATTTAAATTCTTGATTTAATTTATTTGTATATTCTTTTAATTGTGATTTTTCTTTGATTCTTTTTTCATCTGTAACATCAATTAAATCATCTTGGCATAATTGTTCAAATTTTTGTTCAACAATTGTATTATCAATTTCCCAAGCCATATGTTCATATCTTTTAGATAAACCAAATTCAACTGCAGTACCTCTATGCATAGATGCACTACCTATATCTCTTATATTAAATAATTTATCTGCAATAAACTTTGCTGGGTCTTGTATCCAAGTATTTATTGAACTGTGAGATAGATGATTTATTCCATGTATCTCAAAGGGATTATTTCTATTCATTTTTACCTCATTCTTCGTTCTTCATTAATATTGATAATATGGATTTATTTTCTTTAGTCAACACTTAATGTGTTTACAATTTATTTTTTTTGTTATACAAATAAGTATGACATTAAAAGAATACATACGAAAAAACGGTTATAATTATAAAAGTTTTGCACGAGAATTTGGCACACATTATAGAAATGTTGAGTCATGGGCAAAAGGCGATAGATTGCCAAGATGGAAAGATGCAGAAAGAATTTTTATATTTACAGATAATCAAGTAACAGGAAGTGATTTGTATGCCGAACAAATATCACGCCAAAAAACAATATTACAAAGGAATGAGGTTTGATTCTAAAAAAGAATTTCAAAGATATTTAATATTAGAAAAGATGGAAAAACAAAGAATGATTTTTAATTTAGAAATACACCCACAATTCCCTTTAATTGTAAATGGCACAAAAATAGGAAGATATACTGCCGATTTTAAATATAAAACTAGAAAAGGTGAAACCATTATTGAAGATGTAAAATCAAAGATAACTAAAACACGAGATTATATTTTAAGAAAGAAAATACTATCAACATATAATCCACCTATTATTATTACGGAGATATTATGAGTTGGTCTGCATTAGATTGGGCATCTAAACAAAAGACAGGTTCAGGAAATCTAAAATTAGTTTTGATTACATTAGCTAATTTTTGTGATGATGAAAATAAATGTTTTCCAAGTTTTAAAACATTAATGAAAATTACAGAATTAAGTCGTTCAACAATAATTAGATGTATAAAAACATTAAAAGAAAAACAATTTATAATTGTAAAAGATAGATATGAAAATTATTTGAATGATACACAAAGACAAACCTCAAATATGTATTATTTACAGGTAGGGTATCAGACGGACACCCATCAGTATCAGAATGACACTCACGAGAGTATCACACCGAAACTCCATATAACCAATAATAATAAACATATTATATACACAGATGATTTTAATGAATGGTGGAACCTTTATCCTAGAAAAGATGGTTCAAAGAAAAAGGCATTTGATTTATTTGAAAAGATAACCGACAAGATTTTAAATTTTGATGAATTATATAGTTTTACTGTCAAATATAAACAAAGTGTAAAAGATAAAGACCAAAAATTTATACCACATGCTACAACATGGTTAAATCAAAGAAGATGGGAAACAGTTGACGAAAAAACAAAAATAAATTTAAATCAATTAGTAGGTTAGTTATGGGAGAAAACAATCATGAATATACACGAAAAATTAATTCAAGAAGGCATAAGGGTTAATTCACAACAAGAACAACAAAAAGTTATTTGTCCTAAATGCTCACATTTAAGAAATAAAAATAGAACTGAGCCTTGTTTATCAGTTAATCTGCAAAGAGATATTGCAATGTGGCATTGCCATCATTGTGATTGGAAAGGTGCAGTACATGATAACATTATACAACCAAATCAATTTTCAAAATTTAAACCAAAAAAAGAAAATGTAATGCCATTTGTTCCAAAAAAACAAACATTATCAGATGAAGCATATAATTGGTTAATAAAAAGACAAATAGACCCTACAGTTATAACAGAAATGAAATTGTATTCTCATAATGAGAAACTTTGTTTTCCATATTATCTTGATGGTAAAATTGTAAATATAAAACATAGAAGTAAAGATAAACGTTTTCATCAAGAAAAAGATGCAATGAAATGTTTATATAATGTTGATAATCTAAAAAAGGTTTGGCAAGAAAACCCTGATGCAAAAAAGAGAGTTATATTTGTTGAGGGAGAAATGGACGTCCTTTCTCTCATGCAAATAGGCATTAATGATGTTGTGTCATTACCAGATGGTGCACCGAAAACACCAAAGTTTGATATGAAAGATAAAAGATTCACTGCTTTTGAACCTACTGAATGGATATGGAATGCTGAAGAAGTAATCCTTGCCACAGATAATGATGATGCAGGAAAGGCTCTTAGACTTGAGTTGATTCATAGATTTGGTCGTGATGTCTGTAAAGTTGTAAAATTTCCTACATATAAGGATATGACAACAGATGAAGAAAAGCAAATCAAAGATGCCAATGAATGTCTTATAATATATGGAGAAGATGTATTAAAAACATCAATAGAAAATGCAAAAGAATTTCCAATACAAGATTTACATTCTGCTATTGAATATCGTGACCAAGTACAGAATATGTATGATGGTAATGTACAAAGAGCCATATCAACAGGTTTTGAAAAATTAGATGAAATATATAAAATTATGCCAAGTACATTTAATCTTATTACAGGCATACCAAATCATGGCAAAAGTAATTTTCTTGACCAAATATTAATGAATTTAGCAGAACAACAGGGTTGGAGATTTTTGTTATATTCGCCTGAACATTCAACACCAAATCATATTAGAAGATTATTAGAAAAAAGGTGTAAAAAGCCATTTGATATAGGTGTTTATGAAAGAATGACACAGGAACAATTAAATGCTGGTATTGATTTTTTAAATACACATTTTAAATTTCTTGAAGCAAAAGATGATATACCAACTATAGATTATATATTATCAAAAGCAAAAGCATCTAAACAAAGATATGGTATTAAAGGTCTTATAATTGACCCATTTAATCAAATCAGTGCAGATAGAGATGCAAATAAAAGAGAAGATGAACACATAAGAGATATAATAGCAAAATGCCAACAATTTGCTAGAAATCATGAAATAATAGTGTTTATGGTCGCACACCCACATAAATTACACCGAAATGATGCAGGAGTAATACCACCACCTGATTTATATCAAGTTAGTGGTTCTGCACATTGGGCAAATATGGCAGATGTAGGTTTAGTTATTCATAGAGATTTTGAAGATAATACAACAAAAATAATAACTAAAAAAATAAGAGAGCAAGGTGTTTATGGTGAAATAGGACAAAGAGAATTCTTTTTTAATTTTAGAACGAGATGTTATGAACAAAATTGATTTCCTTGATAATAATTTAACAAAAGAACAACAAGAAATAATGGACGAGGCTTATGAAGCATTGATGTCTGAGGTAAAAGTGCTTGATTTAAGATTATATGAAAAATTAAGAGCAAATGAACTAACTATAGCTGATGTTTATAAATTAAGACACAGTAAAGAACAAAAGAGAATGACAAGGATTATAGATGACCAATATACTTTATTATGAGATTTTTTAAATGTTCTCAATGTTTGTAATGACTTGTATTATTTGGATAGAAGGTAGTCGTTATGATGGTGGAGAAGCAAAATGTGGTATACATCAACCAAAATTATATTTTGATACATATAAAAATTGCAAAGAAAATATAAAAAGTTATGAAGAATATGTTATAAAAAGTATATATGACCAATTTGAGCCACCACAAGATATTATAATAAATACAATGTGTTACAAAGAAAATGGAGAAAATAGATGAACATTGATATGCAAGTAAAAATGCGACCTATTAATGAATTAATACCATTTGAGAAAAATCCAAGAAAAAATCAAAAGGTAGGAAAAATTGCACAATCAATAAAAGAATATGGGTTTACACAACCAATTGTTGTAGATGAAGAAGATGTTGTAATTATTGGTCATACAAGATTAATGGCATCAAAAGAATTAGGATTAAAAAAAGTTCCAGTTGTTACACAAAAATTAAATGATGAACAAATAAAAGCATTAAGAATTGCTGATAATAGATTGAATGAAGATTCAGAATGGGATTATTTCTTATTAGGAGATGAATTGAAAGAATTATTAGATTTACAATTTGATTTAGAGTTAACAGGTTTTGAGAAAACAGAATTAGAAAATTTATTAGATTTTGATACAGAAAATGAAGATTTAGAATTTAATGATTTAGTAGTAGAACAAGACAAATATTCAAAATCAATTGTCTTTTCATGGGAAGATTTAGATAAATATCAACATATTATGGCAATGTTAAACAAATATATAGATGACAATTCAAGTGTTTCTACAAATGAAGAAGCATTAGAAAGATTATTAAATCTGAATCAAGGAATGTAATATGATTATTTTTGTTAACCCTATGTGGTCAGTACAAACAATCAATTCAGATAGTAATTATGTCTTTCTTTCTTCTGTAATTACAAAATTCAATGAGAAATATCCTGAATATTCTTTTTTAATGCCTTTTCCTGCATCAAAGGGTTTTAGATATTATGATGATGGCTTTTTTAAATTACCAAATATATTAAGAATACCACAAAATATACCACAGGGTAAAAAACAAAATAATATCCATTTTGATACATTTATAATTAAAAAAATATATGATACATATGGACCATACCTGATTTGGAACCAAATACCTGAATTAGCACCACAATTAAAATATTTTATGGCAAATTTTCATATGGTTCCCACTGTGATTAATCAACATCATTATATATTACATGAAAGTTTACCATATCCATTAGAACCTAATTTACATTTTGTATTCATGCAATTATGTGGAGATTATTGTGCTGATGTAAATTTATTCAATTCTGACCATTGTTGGAATATGACATTAGATAACATAAGAGAATATTTACCTAATTTAGAAAAAAAGATTAGTGAAAAAAGGAAAGTATTAAAATTTGGTTTCTTTGATAAAAATTATAAATATAAAAATACAGAAAAATATGAAAAATTTACATTTATATTCAATCATAGATTTCAAGATTATAAAAATTGGAGAACTACATTTGAAATATTTGACCAACTATATGCAGAAAAACATGAATTTAATGTATTAGTTACTAAGGCAGGAGGAGATAGAATTAATATTATTAATGAAAAGCCTTATGTAAAAGTAAAAGATTTACCTACAAAACAATTATATCTTGAAGAAATACCTAAATGTCATGCAAATACTTTCAATTCACAACATGAAACATTTTGTATATCTATATTAGAAAGTATGTTTTATGGATTATCTACAATAGTACCTAATAGAACAACAATGCCTGAATTATTAGGCAAAGATAATTGGCAACTATTTAATACTGAAAATGAACAGAAAGAAAAATTAATTCATCTTATTAATAACAAAGATGTAAATGAAAAATATGGTAAACAGAATCAAGAAAGAGCCAAAACATTCAATGTTGATGATTATGTTGATAAATTACATGAGTTATTTCAATCACAAATAAGAAAAACTGTATTTACAGGTATGAAAGACCATAATAAACAAGGTTTTTTAAAAGTAATAAACAATAGAAGTCAATTAGAATTACATGACGTTGAAAAGATGATAAGAGATTGTGGTTTAAGTAAGACACAATCAATGCCAATGTTTAAGGCTAATCTTGCATTATATGAACTAGGCTATAGACAAAAGTTTAATAAGAACAAGGCATTTTGGTTGAAAATCAAATAATTTTCGTGGTATATAAAAAAAATGAAAGATTTTATAGGTAGAACAGAATGTTCAGAAGATATTGTAAAGGGTTTAATAGAATTCTTTTGCGATAATGAAAAACATCATAAAAAAGGTATTACAGGAAAAGCAATCGGTAAAGATTTTGAATTTGCTGTTCATGAACAAGTCAAAGAATCAATAGATTTAACTTGTGATTTACACCAATTACATCAATATGATGTTTGGAAAGATTATAAAAAACATCTGTATGAATCATTAAATAAATATGTAGACCATTTTACTCAGTTAAAAGAAATGAATAATTTTGATATTATAGAGCCTATAAATATACAACATTATCCAATAGGTGGTGGTTACAAAATGGAACATTGTGAAAGAGGTGGTGGCTTTGATTTAACTATAAAAAGAGTTTTGGTATTTATGACATATCTGAATGATGTTGAAGATGGTGGCACACATTTTAAATATTTTAATCATACAGAAAAAGCAACAAGAGGAAAAACAATAATATGGCCTGCTGATTGGACACACACACATTGTGGACAAATATCTAATACAAAACCTAAAATAATAAGTACTGGTTGGTTTAGTCATTTATGGGATTTTTAAAATGAATGAGATTAAAAAAATAAAACCAACGAAAAAAAATAAAGTAGGAAGACCGAAAACAGAATTAGATTTAATTGAATTAGAAAAGGTTTGTAGATTAAATTGTACAATGCCTGAAATAGCATATTATTTTGATATACCATTAAGAACATTAGAGGATAAATATACAAATGATGCAGATGTAAGAACAACAATACAAAAAGGTCGTGCTCAAGGTATGTTATCATTAAGAAGAAAACAGATACAGATAATGAATGATACCAATTCAACACCAATGGCTATTTGGCTTGGTAAACAAATATTAGGGCAAACAGATAGACACGAAATAACTCAAGACATCAACATAGAAGAAAGAAAGGTGCTAGATATTAGCAAATTGTCAGATGATGACCTCAACACCATTGAACGAGTGCTTAAACATGCTGTCGTTGAATCAAGTGAGAGCCGAGAAGATGCGAAGGTCCCTCAAATTGTTCATCAAGGAAGCATGGTCAACAATAGAGCCAAATAGATTATACAATGATAATTGGCACATAGATGCAATATCAGACCATCTACAAGCAATCGTAAATGGTGATATAAAAAGATTAATTATAAATATACCACCAAGACATATGAAATCTATCTCTGTATCTGTAGCATTACCTGCATGGACATGGACAATTGACCCTACAAAAAAGTTTTTATTTGCAAGTTATGCCTTGTCTTTATCAATAAGAGATAGTGTTAAATGCAGAAGATTAATAGAAAGTGATTGGTACAAAGAATATTTTGGTGGAACATTTAGTCTTACAACCGACCAAAATCAGAAACAAAGATTTGAAAATGACCAAACAGGTCAAAGAATAGCCACATCAGTTGATGGTGCATTAACAGGAGAAGGTGGAGATATTATTCTCATAGATGACCCACACAATGTAAGAGAAGCAGAATCAGGCATTGTAAGGCAAGGTGTATTAGATTGGTGGGACCAAGCCATGCAAACACGATTAAATGACCCTAAAAATGGTGCATTTATAATTATAATGCAAAGAGTACATGAAAATGATTTAACAGGTCATATTTTAGCAAATGAATATAAAGATTGGGACCATTTATGTTTACCAGCAAGATATGAACAAAACCACCCTACACCAGTTAAATCAACTTTGGGTTTTATAGACCCAAGAAAAAAAGAAGGTGAATTATTGTGGAAAGAAAGAATAGATGAATCAACATTAAAAAATTTAGAAAAGAGTTTAGGCTCATATGGTGCATCAGGTCAATTACAACAAAGACCAATGCCAAAAGGTGGCGGTATTCTCAAAGCTGAATGGTGGTCAGAATGGTTAGAAGATGATTTACCAAACATAGAATATCTTATACAATCATATGATACTGCTTTTTCTACAAAAGAAAACAGTTCTTATAGTGCAAGAACAACATGGGGAGTATTTAAACAAGATGGATATTTTAATGCTATCGTTATTGATATGTGGTATGATAGGGTTTCATACCCTGAACTCAGGAGAATAGCACAAGAGAGCTATGAAGATTACGAGCCTGATGTTGTATTAATTGAAAAGAAAGCAAGTGGACAAAGTTTAATACAAGATTTAAGAATGGCAGGAATACCAGTATTAGAATATATGCCTGACAGGGACAAACAGGCAAGAGCACATTCAAGTTCTGCTTTGTTAGAAGATGGAAGAATATGGTATCCAAAAAACAGAAGATGGGCAAAAGATTTAATTGATATATGTTCTGCATTTCCAGCAGGAGATAATGATGACATAGTTGATACATGTACACAGGCATGGTTAAGATTAAGAAAAGGTTGGTTTATAACACATTCAAGTGATGCAGAAGATGATGAATATACAGAACAAAAGAGATTAACATTATACGGTTAAATTATGAATATTCAAAAAAATTTCCTTGATGATGATTTATATAATGCTCTAAATAAGTTTATATTTGCAGAAACAACACCATGGTATAAAAAATATAGAACAACATATAATGGCAAACCTGATATAACTTGGTTTTCACACAGTTTTTATGATGATAATTGTCCAAAAAGTGATGTTTATGAATTGATTTTACCTATATTAAATAAATTAAATTGCAGGTCTCCAATAAATATTCGTGCAAATTTAGTTTTAAAAACATATGAACACATAATAACTAATTGGCATACTGATACAAATTATAATGATGCAAAAACATCTATTTTGTATATTAATGATTGTAACGGTGCTACAATATTCAAAAATAATGATAATAGAGTAACATCAGAAAGTAATAAAATGTTGACATTTGAATCTTTAAATGAACATGCAACATTGACACAAACAGACAAAGAAGAAAGAATTGTAATAAATTTTAATTATTTTTAATATTATGATATACTAATAATTTTAAAGGGTGCAATATGGCTAAACAACCAAATGTAATACCATTTCAAGAAGGTGCTCCACCTGATAATTTAGAAGTAGAAGAAATAGATAACAATGAAGTTCTTATTGGTGATAAATCATTAGATGATATTGTAGAAATTACAAATGAACATGATTCTAATATTGCAGAAGATATAGATGAACAAGAATTATCAAGAAAAGCACAAGATTTATTAGATGCATTTGAAAGTGATAAAGAATCAAGGTCTGAATGGGAAGAAAGATACAAACAAGGTTTAGAAACATTAGAACCTGATGGTGGCTTAACAGAAGAAGAAGAACAAAGAGCTACAAGAGGTTTAAGTACCGTCGTACACCCAATGATAGCGGAAGCCGCCACACAATTTAATGCGAAAGCTATTGCAGAATTATATCCATCAGGTGGACCAGTTAAAACAACTATTGTTGGAGAGCCTACAGAAGAATTAGAAGACCAAGCACGACGAGTTCGTGATTACATGAATTATCAAATCACACAGGAAATGCCTGAATACTTTCCTGATTTAGATACAATGTTGTTTCAATTGCCATTAATTGGTCATGCTTTTAAAAAAGTATATTTTGATACAAATTTAGGTAGGCAATGTTCACAATTTGTAAAAGCAGAAGATTTTATTGTTGCACCTGATAGTAAAGATTTATACACCTCAATTAGATATTCACACATAATAAGATTACCAAGAAATGATTATAATAGATATGTAGAAAATGGTTTCTATTTACCAATAAAATATATCGGTAGTGATTATGACCCAGCAGGAGATGTTGGAGAACAAATAGAAGGTGTTTCATCAATGGGAGATGATGAACACAATGAAACAGTTACTTTAATAGAAATGCATGTATATGAAACATTTGATGGCATAGATGGTGTTACAGATGAAGAAAATGATGATATGGTCGCTTTTCCATATGTTGTAACCATAGATTATGATTCACAAAAAATTGTTTCTATCAGAAGAAATTGGGACATAAATGATGAAAAGAAATTAAGACAGGACTATTTTGTATCATATAGATTTTTGCCCGGCACAGGGTTTTATGGTTTTGGTTTATATCATCTAATAGGTGGTCTTGGTAAAGCCGCCACAGGTGCATTAAGAGCTTTGTTAGACAGTGCCGCTTTTTCAAACATGCAGGGTGGTTTTAAATTAAAAGGCAGAGTTACAGGTGGCGAATTACAAGTTAATCCCGGTGAATTTGCAGATTTAGATGCGACAGTAGATGATGTAAACAAGGCTATTATGCCATTACCATTTAAAGAGCCATCAGGTACATTATTTAATTTAATGAACGCAATCGTACAAGCAGGACAAAGATTTGCAAGTACTGCCGATTTAAATGTTGGCGATGTAAACCCTAATGCACCAGTTGGTTCAACAGTTGCATTAATAGAACAAGGTTCTAAAGCATTTAGTGCAATTCACAAAAGATTACATTATTCACAAGGTCAAGAATTTAAACTAATTGCAAAATCAAATGCAAAGTTTTTACCTGAAAAATTTGAATTTAGTTTATCAGGTGTTACTCAATTCATAATGTCATCAGATTTTGACAGTACAATTGATATAATACCAGTATCAGACCCAAATGTATTTTCTACTGCACAAAGAATTGCACAAGCACAATCTGTTCTTCAATTATCACAAACAGCACCAAATCTTTATGACCAATATGAAACACATAAAAGAATGTTGGAATCACTAAGAATACCAAATATTGGCGAAGTGTTAAAAGAACCTGAAGAAGCATCAAGAATAGACCCAGTTGATGAAAATATGTCTATTATGTATGGCAAACCAATAAGAGCATTTCCAGAACAAGACCATGATGCACATATAAGTGTTCATATGCAATTCATGATGGACCCATCTTTAGGTGGCAATCCCGGTGCTAGAAATTTACAACCAATATTAATTGCACACATAGCAGAACATATTGCATTATTGTATAGACAACGTATGCAAACAGCAATTGGATTAAATCTTGCACCATTACCTGATGTACGAGACCCTAAATTTAAATTTGATGATATTTCACCTGAAATGGATATGTTAATATCACAAAGAGCCGCCGAAGTTGTTAAACAATCTCCACAAATGGCACAAATTGATGCGATTACAAATATGGGACAAGGACAACAACAAGGTAATCCTTTACAACTTGCACAACAACTTGCACAATTAGAAGCACAAATGTTGCAAATGAAAACACAACAAGAACTTCAGATTGAGGAAGCAAAAGCAAAACAAGATATGGCTATTAAAGATGCTGAAACAAAACAAGAGTTAGCTATACAACAAGCAGAGTTAAATCAAGATTTACAGGCAAAAATGGCTAAATTACAATTAGAACTACAAATAATCCGAGATAAATACCAAGCTAAAAAAGGAGGTTAAAATGCCCGGACATATGGACAAAGGAACAAAGAATTATCGTAATATGATGAAAAAAATGGAAGGTATGAATTCTATGTCTCCTGATAATATTGAATCTATAATTAAAGGTGACCCAAATTTAGAAAAAATGAAAATGCAACCATTGAGTGAAGAAATGTTAATGCGACAAATTAATGCAGGTACAACTTCAGATGCAGAAATGAAATCAATGGCAAATAGCATGTTAGATTCAGAAAAAGAGTCTATGATGAAAATGTTGCAAGGAATGGATTTTGCACCATCAGATATTAAAGATGCAATAGAAGCATTAATGGATATGGGTTTTGATAGAGATGCAGTATTAGAGATTTTAGAAAGCACACCCGGTCTAATAGGAAATATTAGTAATAAACCACAAGTAATGCCAAAAACAATGACAGAAGGTGCTTTGGGTGCATTATCTGATACACCAAAACCAATGATGCGACCTAAACCAATGCCTGAAAGATTAGATGCAGATAGAACACAAAGCATGGACATGCAAAAGACAGGCATGGGAACATAGGCAAAAAAATGGCTAAAGAACCATTTTCATTAAAAGATGCTAGTTTATTAAAAGAAGGCATATTAGCTGAAGAAGCAGGTTATAAGCCATTTGAAAAATTTTCTTTTGGTAAAGATTTTACACTAAGACCCGAAACAGTTTTTGGTGCTTTGCCCGGTATTGGAGATATTTCAATACTTGGTCAAGCAATTGGTAAATATCAAACAGAAGATGCTTCAAATAGATTATTAGGTATAGATAAGGGTTTTCAAGCAACATTAAAAGGTGCAGGCACTGGTGGTAGTGCAACAACACAAATAATTAATGAAATAAAAGAACAAAAAGCTAATGACCCATTTTCTACAGAAACTAATATTACTCGTGATGACATACAAAAATATATTGCAAGTAAAAGACCTGATTTAGATTTGGCACCTATTCAAAATACAATGTTTACAAAAGCTGAAATTGCCGAAAAAGATGCAGGTGGTCGTTTTGGTGACCAACAAGTCTATACAACACAACCATTTCGTAGTGGCAGAACTGCACAAAATATTACAGGCACAGGCTTTAGAGGAGGTATAAGTCCACAAGATAGGGCTATGATAGAAGAAGATATTGCAATATCAGGATTTAGTAGTTTTGATGATGCTATAAAAGGTGGATTTTATGACAATGAATTAAAATCTGTGAGTGATTTTGCAGAAGATAAGATAACACAATCAAATATTAGAGGTGCAGTTGATGCAAAAGGTAGAGATATTTATGACCCAGCTTTTGCAAGAGCGGTTACATTAGAAAGTCAAGGCGATACTGCAAATGCAGATACCACTTTTATATGTACCGTTTTATTTGAAATGAATATATTACCTATGAGTATATACAAATATGACCAAAGATATGGTCAACAAGTAAACAGAAGAATATATAATGGTTATGCATTATGGGGTAAACCATTAGCAGAAAGAATTAGAAAACAAGGATTAGCCTACAAGATTATGACACCTATTGCATGTGCTTGGGCAGAACAAATGGCATATGATTTATCAGATGGTAAAGTAGGTAAAAATAGAATATCAATTAAGATTGCTAAATTTTTGGGAGAAACAATATGTTACACATTAGGACTATTTATTAAACCAAAAGGAGAAAAAAATGCCAGAACACACATTAGAAATCGGCAACATGGAGCGAAACGAGGAACTATTCATGGAAAAGATGGGATTTCCAAGGGACGCGGAAGGCCTAGAACTAAGCGATGAACAACTAATTAATTTTCTTTTATTATGTTATCAAGGACAAATACTTCCAGAAGAAGAGCATGAAGAAATGGAAGAAGAACATGGTGATGTAAAAGTAAAAATCATAAAAATGGATAGTGGTAATACTCATGAAATGATGAATGATATACTAGGTCCAATGGGTCCAAAGGTGATGTAATGCCATTTAGTAAATATTCTCCAAAACAAAAAAAATTAGCTAGAATAGCAAAGCCAAGAAATAAAATTACTGGTGCTGATTTTTCAAAACTAAAAAAAGGAAAAAAGAATGGCAAAAAAGGCAAAAAAATCAAAGTCTAAAAAGACCAAAGCTGTACCTACAAACCCAAAATTGTATGCACGAATAAAAGCTAAAACAAAGGCTAAATTTGATGTCTATCCAAGTGCTTATGCAAATGCCTATTTGGTTCGTGAATACAAAAAAGCTGGTGGTGGATATAGAACAAAAAAGGCATAATTATGGCAAAACCAAAAGGCAAAGGCACATTACATAATTGGTTTAAAAAAGAAAAATGGGTAGATATATCAGCACCTAAGAAAGGTGGTGGTTTTGAGAAATGTGGAAGAAAATCTGCTAAGAAAAGCAAAAGAGGTTATCCTAAATGTGTACCACAAGCTAAAGCTAACAGAATGACAAAATCACAAATAAAATCTGCAGTTTCAAGAAAAAGAGCTAACCCTAAAGGAAAAGTAAAAACATTTGTAAAGAAGAAGAAAAATGGCGCCAAGAAAAAAGCCTGACCCTAAAAAAGGCACTGGTAAAAAGCCAAAAGGGAGTGGTAGACGATTATACACAGATGAAAACCCAAAAGATACAGTCAGTATCAAATTTGCCACCCCAACAGATGCAAGAAAGACGGTTACAAAAGTTAAAAAAATCAATAAGCCATATGCGAGAAAGATACAAATACTTACAGTCGGTGAACAAAGAGCCAAAGTAATGGGAAAAACAGAAGTGGCAAGTATATTTAAAAAGGCAAAGAAAACATTAAAATCTAAAAAGGAGAAAAAAGATGGCAAAAAAAGCAGTAGAAGCACCTAAAGGTTTCCATTGGATGCGAAATGGCAAAAATTTTAAATTAATGAAAAATCCTGCTGGTGGATATAAACCACATAAAGGTTCTAGTTTAAAAGCATCTTTTGAAATACAAAAAGTTCATAAGGGAAAATAATGGCTAAAACATCTCCATTAGTAAGAATATTATCAGGTGCATTAGGTGATTTAATCACTGATAGAATGACACCAAAAGGTGCATTAGATGAATTAATGGATATGAAAAGACCTCCTGAAAATGAAAATAAAGATATACCTGAATTTAAAATAGAAAATCCTGCACCACCAATACCTGTAAGTGGTAAAAAACGTTTAATCTACAAAAATGCAGTAGATAACATAATGAAAACAGAAGATAACCCTTTTCAGGCATTTGATGAAGAAGAAGGTTTTGATTTTGCAAATAGAAAAATGGGAGAAGCATTAAAACAAGCCTTAGATATGGAAGATTATGCAACTGCCAAAAAATATATGTTTGAAAATCAAGTCAGATTTGAAGATTTAGGATTTGCAGATACAGAGGCAGACCAATTTATAGATAGTGTTTTAGAAGAATTATACTATGGTGAAGAATAATGGCAGAATATAAAGGCAAAAAGGTTACATTAAACAAGCCTAGACGTATCAGAAAAGGTGAAACATCTTACGGTAAGAAAAAGTCAGTTGTCTATGTTATGAGTGGCGATAAGGTCAAAAAAATAACATTTGGCGACCCTAATATGCGAATTAAGAAAACATCTCCTGCTAGAAGAAAATCATTTAGAGCAAGACATAGATGTGATACAGCAAAAGATAAAACAACAGCAAGATATTGGTCATGTAGAGCATGGTAACACCTGAAATTGAAAAAAATTTTATAAAACCTTTTGGACCATCAATTTTACATATTAAAATGCCACAAGAATATATTGATGCTTTAAATCAAGAATGTGAAGAAATAATTAATGATGAAGAAAGACAAAAAAAATTAGATGTTGCATCATTAGCAAGTAATGTTTTTCAAGAATTATTTTGTGATTTACAAAAACAACAATTTCATAAATTAAATGAATTTATATCTTCAATGGTTTCTTTTTTTCACAAAGAACATATAAAATATAGCACATATCCACCTAACAAATATCCAGTACCAAAAACATTACCACTTCAAATACACAATTCATGGTTTATACGTTCATTTAAAAATGATTATAATCCATCACACACACATTTAACATGCAATTTAGCACTTATTGCATATCTAAAAATACCTGCCAGTATAACAGATATGAAACCAAAAAAAACAAATTGGCGTTTATCAGAAACAGGGCAAATAGAATATGATACATATACAACAGAAGGTTATCTTGATTTTATACAAGGTACATCTCACTTGTTTTCTAATGGTAATGTAGTTATAAAGCCAGAAGTAGGAGATATGTATATTTTTCCATCAGATTTATATCATTGTGTTTATCCTTTTTATGGTGATGGTGAAAGACGTTCATTTGTAATGAATATGAGTATTTGATATGGCAAAAGGTTTAGCAAAATTATTTAAATATGGCTTTGGTGCATTAGATAATTTAGGTATGTTTTCTCCTACACAAAAAGCTATTGATATGTTGCCACAAGAAAAAGGCACAGGCGAACAAATGTTAAGTCAATTAGGTCAAATTGGTGGTAAAGGTGTAAAAGAAGAAATGTTATTTACTGGCATTGAAGATGCATTTGCCACTGCACCAAAAATAACAAAACAAGAATTACAAAATTATATCTCAAAAAACAAAACAAGAATCAATGAGATAATAAAAAGTGAAGAAAAAGCAAAACAAGCAGGACAAATAACATATTTCAAAGAATTTAGACCTTTAGCACTTGATTTTGGAGATAGAGGAACAAGGAATTTTCTAAACATTCTTGATTCATTTTCTAGTGGTGATGAACAAAGCTTAAAATTAATTAATGAAGTATCAAATGACCCAAATAGAACAGGCACAATAGATAATCCATTTATTAGTAAAATAGACCAAGATGAACTATCACTTAACTTTTATAGTGCAATTGATAGAAAATATTACAACATGGTTAATGAATTAGATGATGTAGGTCCAAACTTTCGTGATAAAGGTGATATGTATAATAAAGTAAGAGATACAAATTTAAAAAATTTAATTAAAGTAAGATTTATAGATGAGGACAAAACAGCATATACAATTAGAGGAAATAGTAATGTTGGATATGAAGTTTCTACGAGTAAAAATTTAGATAAAGACCATGTAGATGAAATAGGAATTGCTAGAGCAGATAGTTATAATGAAGCATTATTACAATTGAATGATTATCGTAGACAAAATTTGCAAAATGCCAAAAAAGATAAAGATACAATTGATTTACGACCAATGCATGAAAATTACACTTTGCCGGGTGGAACAAATTATCAAGAATTATTATTAAAACTAGAAGAACCTATTGATAATGTGGCATCTATTGCTGGAAAATTTGATGATGTAATAGGCACTACTGACAATTATTTTTTTGTAAAAATGAACGCAGTTACAGGAAGTCCTTCAGAGGCATCTTTTCCAAAAGAAATGATAAAAACTTTGAAAAATGGAGAACCTTTCAAAATAGATGATAGAAACAAAATCAGATATAATAAAGATACAGATGAAATTGAAGTTTTAAAACAAGATTATATAAATACATCACATACTGGCGATGAAAAAAATGTTGTTGTTTTTGCAAGAACAAAAGACAGAGTTGATGAAGAAGGTAGAAAAATATTATATGCAGAAGAAATACAATCAGATATGTCGCAACAAGGTAGAAAAAAAGGTCTTGTTATGGGACAAAATGAAAAAAAGGCATTTATAAATAAAAACAATTCTATAATCTACGGTGATATTCTTGATTCAATTAATAAATTAAAAAACACTACAAATATTGATGAATTAAAAGCTGTAAGAAAAGCAAGAATTGACCCAAGAGATATACAAATAAGACAAACACCTCCAGCAAAACAAATTATTGGATTTGATAATGACACTTCAATTGCAAATGTTATCAATATTAATCGTGATTTTAAAGATGCACATACATTTGAAAACATAGTAAAAAAACATCAAACAAAATATAAATTTAATGAATTAAAAGACCAAAATACAAAAAAATTAACTAATCAAGGTTTCAATAAAACAAACATAAATGAAATAAATAAAGACATATTAGAAGATGGTGGCATAACTGTACCAAAAGGATTATATTCTGATGTTTCTGATTATGTAGATATGTCATTATTTAAAAATCGTATTGAAGCATTTAAAAAAGTTACTGCCGAAAAAATATATAATAGAGAATTTAATAAAACATTTGGTCCATTAGATGATGCAGGAGACCCAATAAATAGAATTGAACCAAAAAAATTAATTGAATTTAATAATAATATCTTGAAAAAAATATTAGGAACAGAAAATCATAAAAAATTTATGGATAACACTGTTAAAGAACAAACAAAAGAATCATTAGAATTATTTACAAGTATGAATCCAACTAAATATAATAAATTAAAAAATGATGAAAAAATGGATATGACTTTGTCAGATATTGGAGCATTAGATATTGATACAGATACATTTAGAAAATTTAGACAAAACGGTATAACAAAATCAGAATTTGAAGAATTTGTAATTGCTCCTAGAATACAAAGTGAGTTGAGTAGTAAATTAGTTCGTAATACACAACCATTAGATAGAGAAAAAATAGTCGCTGAAAATTTTGATTATTCTGATAATGCAATAGATGAAGTCTATGAAGGTTTAATTGAATTAGATAATAATTTAGATAAAGCAGTTAAATATGATGTAAAATTAAGACCTGTGAGTGGGTTGCCATCAGCACCATTTATAGGTACTTCAGAAAGATTTACAGAATTAGGCATTAAAAGATTATTAAAATATGCAAAAGATAATGATTATGACGGTGTTTCTTTCTCAACTGGTATTATACATGATAAAAGATGGAATCAACCAAATTTAACTCAATATTATGATGTTGTTATACCAAAAGTTGCAAAAAATATACTAAAAGGCACAGATGCAAAATTAGAATATAAAACAATATTTACAGATGCAAAATTTAAAAAACAAGTTGATGATGGCACTTTATCTTTAGAGCCTGAAATGTATGACATAAACAAAATATTAGATGAAAACCTTGGAGAACCACAAGGTGGTGGATTTATAAAAGATACACCAACAATATATCTAACACCAGATATTAAAGAATATATTGATTCAGGTATATCTTTATATTCTCCAATTGTTGCAACAGGACTTGCAGGTGCAATAACAAGTCAAATATTAGGTCCTGAAGAAGATATTATTGAAAACGAGGTTGCAAATGTCAGTGAGAGTTAAAAAGGTTGCTAATGCAGAAATCAGAGCGGCAAAAAAATTTCTTGAAAGAAGAAAGATAGAATCTGATGAAGTAAGTCCAAAAAAATTTGCAAAATTAGCCAAAAATTTAGATAAAAGTTTTTCTGAAACATTAAAAATATTGGCAAGAAGATTATCAGGAGGTCAGGTATAATGGCTGAAGAATTAACATCAAGACAACAAACACAAAAAAATATTGCAGAAGTGTTAGAATATCTTGGAGATAACTTTGATATTAAAGATAAGGCTGTAAGAGAAGGTAAATCAACATATATGGATATTGCAAAAGGCTTTTCAGGTGATTTATCAAAAAAAGAGATGTTAGACCAAATCGGTCTGTTAGATTTTACACCATTAGGTACTTATTTTGCATTTGAAGAAGGTGAAGATGCAATTATGAAAGCAGAACCTGATGCATTTAAAAGAAACATGGCAATGTTAAGTGCAATAAGACAACCATTACAAACAATAATAGATAGACCTGATATTGGTGTTCCTGTTACAGAAATGAATTTGTCAGTTTTAGAAGGATTGCCTGTAACATATTACATGACTAAACCTATTAAAAAATTCTTTTCAAACTTAAAATCTAAATTAGAAATGAAAAACCCTAGCCAAGTTAATGACTAGGGTAGGCGAGGGGAGGACACCTCCTTTAAACTTTATTTAATAAGAGTGCCCTATGCAATACCCTTTCTCTTTGTTTTTGATTTAAATTAGCAATTACATTTAATACCTTGATGGCATTTTGCCTTTCATTCTCAACATTAAATGTATATTTTCTTGGTTCTCGTACAATATCAAAGATATGTTCTAATCTTTCCATACTGAAACCATCTTTCTCACACAAACGTTTTGCTTCTGATTTAGTAATTTTATCTCGCATTGTTTTCTCCCAAAAGAAAAGAGAGGGTTAAACCCTCTCCTGTAGTTGTTGTTTCATCTGATATGCTTCCATATCAGCATTATATTCTTGTTCATCAGTACCCTCAAAAGGTGCATGACCATTTTTTAACATGGTTTCTATAAGATGATTCTTTTCAAAAACATTAAATGGCACCATAACCTGTTTTTTGATTTTTTTGCCATCTTTTATTTCTTCTTTTGTTACTAATTTTCTTAATGTTGCACATGATTTAGCACCTTCAAGCTCTTTATTCTTCAAATTGTAATATGAAACAGCTTGTCTAAAAGTACAAAATTGAGAACCCATTGGATAACCAGTAGCTAACAATTCATCAATATTAGAACCTTGATATTCTTTTTGAGTAGTAAAATTAATCATTTTGTTTTCTCCCTTTTTAATGATTTATAATTAATTATAATATTTATATTTATAAATGTCAACACATAAAATGTTTTTTTATAAAGAAAAAGGGGGAAAATCCCCCTCTATCTAATAAGTTCCTGCACCATTGAATATACCTTTTTTATCAGGTATTTTTTTGATACCTCGCTTTTTTAACTCAGCTTGATAAGCAAGTTTTGCGTTTTCATTTTGTTGTCCTTTGTAATGACCTAAGGACATACATTGAGTTTCATAAGCATTATGATAAAATTGGATAATTTGTTCATTAGAAAAAATATCTAATTTATCAAGTATATTGTAACATCTAAGCATATTGTTTTCTCCCTAAATCAATATTTTTAATAAAATTGTATAATGGGATTTCATCTCCCATTACATTAATAATTTTTACTTCATTACAAAGATTTAAGAATTTATTAAGTGCAAATTCAAAATTTCTGTAATATTCATATGTTGGCAAACCATCATCATCAAGTTTATCCATATACATAATACGATTGTTTGTTTCAAAATATCTAACAAAGTGTATTTGTTCATCATCTTTGTTACCTATAAGAAGATAAATATCTTGATTACAAAAACCATCTTCTATGTCTTTTATTAAATCTTGCATTTTGTTTTCTCCCATTTTGCAATTTTTATATTTATAAAAACATAATAACATTAATATATATGTATGTCAAACACAAAATGTGTTTTTTTTATTAAAAATAGTTGTTTTTTATACACAATATGTGTTGACATTTATATTTATAAAAGATATAATATATGTATAAATTAAATTAGTTTTTGGGAGAAAACAAAAAATGATAAAATATTTAATATTACAACCTAATCAAGGTGCAATTTCAGATGGTGTTGCTTATGAAATATCTAGGTCAAATGTAGATGTCATAAGAGATGCTTGGGATAATGGTCATTATAGAGATGCAGGTATAATTAATGCCAATAATCTCAATGAGGTTTTCCAAATTGGTAATATTTATCATGAAAAGGTAGAAAAACTTGATAAATTTTATTCTATATCTTGTGGCGATATTATCATTGACACAGAATCAAAGGTTGCACATTTAGTTGCACCACTTGGTTTTCAAGCAATTAGATTTAACGTTCAATAAAAAATTATAAATAAATTTAATGAAAAGAGTGTTTCGGCACTCTTTTTTGCTTTCTTTTATAAAAAATGATGCTACATTAAATGTGTTGTTAAGGAGATACAATGTTAAACCGAGCATTATTTTCTAAACTTTTAAAAGGAGGTAATAAAATGAAGCATGGTTATGGTAAGAACGGAATGGCTAAGAAAAAAACTAAAAAGGTTAAAAAGATTAAAAAGGCTAAAAAAGGCAAGTAAAATGGATAATGAAAAACAAGATGTAACAATAGAAGTTACTGGTGTTTCAATGTCTGGGGAGGCATCTATCAATGAACACGACGGACCTATTGAATCAGATAAAGAAGAATCTACAAAAGAAGAAAACACAAATAGCAACTGATATGGCTGATGGACGAATGTCCGATTTTAATTCATACCATAAATATGTTGGAATAGCACAAGGTTTGGAAGAATCTTGTGGAGTGATTGACGACACTTTAAAACAAATAAATGAAGGAGATGAATAGCATGACTCATCATCATGGAGATAAAATTTATGCAGATAGTTTGACTAAATCAACTATTGCATCACATCAAGTGCCAAAACCCTTAAATTGGAAAGTATTAATACAACCAGCAGATATAGAAACACAAACTAAAGGTGGCATAATATTACCTGAACAAGCTAAAGATAATCAACAAATCTTAACTGCTCATGGTCATGTTGTTGCATTAGGTGAATTGTGTTACCGAGATAGAGATACTGGTGCAAAATGGAGACAAGAAACAACACCAAAAGTTGGAGATTTTGTTACATTTGGCAAATATGCTGGTCAAAAAATAGTAGTTAACAATGTAAGATTTATTTTACTGAATGATGACGAGATAACATCTATCTTGCCTGATGGTGTAAAAATAACTGCTTACATATAATATCCAAAGAAGGGAAATATTATGGATAATACAATAGAAGATAAGGTATTAGAAGAAGTTAATGCTGAAATAAATGAAAGCATTGATGATGCCAAAAACAAATTAAAAGAACAAGATATTGAAATAGAAGTATCAGATTCAAAGCCTGAACAACCAAAAGAAGAACAGGTACAAAAAGAAGAAACACAACAAAAGAAAAAATCAAAACCTCAATTAAATGATGAAGATTTAAGTGAAGCAGTACAAAATAGAATAAAAAAAATAGTAAGACAAAAAAAGATTGAAGAAGAAAAAAATGCTAAATTAGTTGATGAAATAAATTCATTACAAACAAGATTAGAAAAAATTGAACAAGCTAATCAAAAACAAGGGCAAAATCAATTACGAGAACATTATGATTTAACAAAAAAAGCTCTAGCAAAAGCAATTGAAGAAGGCGATACAGAAAAACAAGTTCAATTTAATGAACAACTTGTAGATATAAAAACAGCTATTGCCTTAGAAAATCAACAACGGACACAAAACGCTCAATCAAAAGTAAGTTCACCAACAGTTGGCAAAGCACAACAACAAGCAACTAATCCACCACCTGAAAAAGCTATGAAATGGTGGAAAGAAAATAATTGGTTTAATTCACAAGGTTTTGAAAAAGAAACAGCAATGGCAAGAGCTATTGATATTCAATTAGATATTGAGGGATATGACAAAGAAGATGATAATTATTATGAAGAACTAAATAATCGTTTACAAACTAAATTTCCCGAGTTAGTATCTACAAAGAGTGTTGTTTCTGAAAAGCCTAGACAAAGTAGACAACCAGTTGCACCGACTACGGGTGGTCAGGCATTAAAGAGCAACAGAATAAGAATGACTTCGGACCAATTAAGAATGGCACGAGAGTTAGGACTGACGGAGCCTGAGCAATTGAAAAAATATGCTAAAGAAATCCAATCATTAAGCAGGAAGGATGCCTAATATGTCAAATAATAAAACACGAAGTGATTTAAGAATATCAATGAGAGAGGAAGAAGCAAGACCTCAAACTCATTGGAGTCCACCAGCAGTGTTAGATGCTCCAAAAGCACGACCGGGGTATGTACAAAGATGGGTGGCTACCACGATTCTGGGTAAAGAAACACCTGACAACGTATACAAACGTATGCGAGAAGGTTGGGAACCAAGGAAGTCTGATACAGTAAAAGAACAACATTTCCCTACTATTAATCATGGGCAATGGGTTGGTTGTATTGGTATTGAAGGTATGCTTTTATGTGAAATGCCTGAAGAAAAGCATAAAGCAATGAAATCATACTACAATGACAAATCACAACAACAAAATGATGCTTTATCAGGAGAATTGGACTCATTAGGTCGGCGAGTTGGTCAACCTATCTATCAAGATAGGCAATCCAGCACTAGTCGTGGTAGACCAATGTCTGCCATGGAGGATTAACACTTAATTAAAAAGGAAGGTTATTATGGCAAATCCAAATTCACCTTATGGTTTAATACCCCTCCGTCATATGAGTGGACAATCACCTAGAGCAAACAAATATACTATTACATCAGGTTTGGCAGAAAATATTTTTACTGGCGACTTATGTATTCTTACAGCAGATGGTGTGATAACACCACATACTGCAACAGAAACAAATAATATAGGTGTTTTTGCAGGTGTATCTTACACAGCAAGTGACGGAAGTTATGTTTATTCACAATATTGGCCCTCAGGAACTGTAGCAACAGACATCATTGCTTATGTATATGATGACCCATATATTGTTTATCGTATTCAATCAGCAGGAACACCAGCACAAACAAATATTGGTAATTGTGCAGATGTTGTTGCCGGTTCAGGTTCTACTACAACAGGACAATCTGGTTTTAGTTTGAACGGTACAATGAGCAATGGTACTGCAACATGCAAAATTATTGGTTTATGGGACGACCCAGCTAATAGTTTCGCACAATATGCACAACTTGAAGTTCTAATCAACGAGCATGTCTTGAAACAGACTGCTGGTATATAATAGGAGATTTAAACAATGGCTATGAATAGAGCACAATTTGCAAAAATGCTTGAGCCGGGTTTAAATACTCTGTTCGGCTTAGAATATGACAGTTATCCAGCAGAATTCGCAAGAGTTTTTGATGCAAACACATCAAACAGAGCTTTTGAGGAAGATGTATTGTTAACAGGCTTTGGAAATGCACCTACAAAAAATGAGGGTGCGGCAGTAGCTTATGACACAGCATCACAAGGATATACTGCAAGATATCAACATGAAACAATCGCGTTGGCGTTTTCTATAACAGAAGAAGCAGAAGAAGATGGACAATATGGTTCAATCGCTTCAAGATATACAAAGGCATTAGCTAGAAGTATGTCTGCTACTAAAGAAATAAAAGCGGCAACTATTTTAAACAATGCAACAAGTGCTGGTGTATATGCTGGTGGAGATGGTGTGGCATTATTATCAGCATCACACCCAACTCAATCAGGCACTCAAAGTAATACACTTGCAACTGCGGCGGATTTAAGTGAAACATCTATTGAATCACTTTTAATTCAAATTGCAGATATGAAAGACGATAAAGGTCTTAGAATAGCGGCACAGGGACAAATGTTAATTATTCCTACTGCATATACCTTTACTGCTCAGAGAATATTGAATAGTGAATTAAGAGTAGGTACTTCAGATAATGATATAAATGCCTTACGTTCAGGTTCATATCTTCCACAAGGTTTTCACATTATGAGAAGATTAACTGATAGTGATGCATTTTTCATTAAGACAGATGTTCCAGATGGTTTGAAAATGTTCCAAAGAACACCATTAAAAAGAGGTGTAGAGGGAGATTTTGAAACAGGAAACGTACGTTATAAAGTTCGTGAAAGATATTCATTCGGTTTTACCGATTGGAGAGGTCTTTTCGGCACTGAAGGTGCGGCATAATTCCTCAGCATGGAATGAGAGAGGTTGTAGGTTGGCTCCAATCTCTCTCACATTTTAACCTTGACTACGAAAGTAGACACTAGCCACGACAAGGAGAATTTATATGGCTAAATCAACCTTTTCAGGACCAGTTGTATCTAACAATGGTTTTATGCAACTTGGTGCTAACAATGTAATTGATATTACAGCAGATACCACATTAACAGTAGATGCACATGCAGGTCGTATCATTGAAGTAAATGATGCAGACGGTGTTATAACATTACCAACAATCAAATCTTCTGAAATTGGTGCTAAATATACTTTTCTTATTCAAACAAATATGACAGGTAAAATTAAAACTGATGGCACAGATAAATATGTCGGTACAATAATGGTTGCAGTAGATGATGGTGCAAAAAAATCATTTGTGCCGGGTGCAACTAATGATGTTATTGATATGAACAATGGAACAAAAGGTGGTAAAGTTGGCTCTTATGTAGAGATAACTGCATTAGCAACTGCCGAATACATGGTTCAAGGCGTTTTAATAGGTTCAGGTTCAGTAGCAACACCATTCGCTGACAGTTAATAGGAGGTAAAAATGGCAGACATAGTTTCTTCCAAGATACTTTCTGAAAATGTTAGAGAAGTTGTTTATCAATTTAATTATCAATATGTTGATACAGGCAATGAATCTGCAGTAACTAAAATTGATGTATCAGGATTGCAACCAAATTCAGATGGAGACCCATGTACAGGTCTTAAAATTTTAGAAACTGATTTTAATGTAGCAGGTATGCAGATTAAAGTTCTAAAAGATGGTGACACTCAAGACCCTATAATGTTAAATCTTACAGAAGACCAAAGTGGTCGATTTGATTTTTCAGATGTAGGTGGATTGCCATCAACTACAGAACTTACTGAAGCAACTCGCACTTATACAGTTACAGTGGTTAATGATGGTGGTAATAAATTTGCTTTAGGTGGTGTAACTGCTCCAGCAATAAATTTATTAAAAAATCATACATATGTTTTTGACCAATCAGATAACACAAATGATGGACACCCATTAGCATTTAAAGAAGGTTCTGGTGGCTCTGCTTATACAACTGGTGTAACTTCTACAGGCACACCGGGACAAGCAGGTGCAAAAACAACAATTGTTACAACTGCTGATACACCTGATTTGTATTATTATTGTACTGTACATGGCGAAGGTATGGGAAATACTGCAACATTAGTTAATCCTACTGGAGATGTTTTGTTCACTACAGTTGGTGCAGGAGCAAATGATAGTTACCAAATAGTTATGAGATTGAAGAAAAACTATAAGGTGCAGTAAATGGCAACTTCTGGAACAGTTACATTTAGACCTAATGTTGAAGAAATAATTACAGAGGCTTACGAGCGGTGTGGTCTTGATATTCAAGCAAGAACTGGAGAACAAGCCATTTCTGCTCGTAGAAGTCTTAATTTATTATTTTCTGAATGGGCGAACAGAGGTATTAATTATTGGACTGTAACACAAAACACTTTAAATTTAGTGGCTGATACAAGTTCTTATAATTTACCAGCAGGTGTGATAGATTTTTTAGATGTTGTAATTTATGATAGTGCAGATGCTACAAGAACAGATACTATTCTAAATAGAGTTACAATATCTGAATATAATCAAATACCAAATAAAACAGATACAGGTAAACCTAATCAATATATGTTAGATAGAGGTAGACAAACAGGTTCTAATAATATTTATAAGATTTTTTTATGGCAAACACCTGATAAAAGCACTTATCGTCTAAATTATTGGGCAATGACTCAATTAGATGATATTACATTATCTAATCAAGATGCAGATATACCATATACTTGGTCAGAATGTATATGTGCAGGTTTAGCAAGTAAATTATCTGTAAAATATGCACCTGATAAATATCCTTTATTAAAACAAATATATAATGAGGCATTTGAATATGCATCTACTAATGATAATGATGGTGTATCATTGAAATTAATGCCTACTGGATTGAATTTAAGATAATGGCAAGATTTGCATCAGGTAAAAAATCAAAAGCAATAAGTGATATTAGTGGTTTTGAGGTAAAATATACTCAATTAAAAACTACTTGGGATAATCTTCGTGTTGAAGATGAAGAATATAGTCCAAAACACCCACAATTGACACCAGCAAAAAATGTTGTAGATGCAACTGCATTATTTAATCCAAGACCTAATAATGACCCTGAAAATGTAACAATAAATATTGGTTTTACTCAAGATATATTCGCATCAAGAATTGCAAGAGCACAACAAGGTACAAATATACATGCATTTGGCAAAATTGGTCAAGTTGGTATATCATTAAATGAACCAGTTACAGGATTTACAGGCACTACTGCAATAGGTAATTTTGCAGTTGGATTTGTTATCACAGGTGTTTCAAGCACAGGTGGTGTAAATAGTGTTACACCTGAGGACCAAACTGATGTATCTCCAACAGGTGTCGCTGGTACATTATCTATAGGAAATTTCCAAACTGGTGCAGTTACAACTGGTGTTCAAGCAACTGGTGGTACTGGAACAGAAACTATTGAACATGATAGAATATTTGAATTAGCAAATGGTGGTGTTGCAGGTACAGGTGGCACAGGAGATGAAAGTTTTGATACACAAACTGGTGCATTAACTGGTGTTGTTGGAACTGGTGCAATTGGTTCAATCGATAATAACACAGATATTGGTGTTACTGGTGTCGCAGGTACAAGTGGTATAGGTACATTTGGTGAATCTGCTGACGGAACACTTAGTTTAACTGTAACACCTACAAGTGCCACTGGAACAGCAGGCACAGGTGTTGAAGTTGCAGAATCTGAAATACCTGAATCTAATACAAATGGTTGGGGAGAAAATGCATTTGGTTATGGTGGTTTTGGTGGAGACCCTGAAGTTAAAGGAACAGGTGGTGTCGGTAGTTCTACAATAGATATATTTGTTGGACCAAATCCACAAACAGGTGTCCAAGCAACAGGTACAATTAACAATCAAATCATTCAAGGTAATTTAAATGTTACAGGAATATCAGGAACAGGTGATGTTGGAGATTCTACATTCTTTATAGAAACTGCCATTGATGTAACAGGTGTAACAGGTACATTTGCTATTGGAACTGAGGAAGCACAAGTTAATCCGGGTTTTGGTGAAGGTGCTTGGAATGAAGGAACATGGGGTAATTAAATGAATTTTACACAATTAGAAACAAACATTAAAAATTTTATTGAAGATGATGGAACAGAATTTTCTACATCTATACCTGAAATAATCAAACAAGCAGAAAACATGATATTTGCTAGGTTACCTAATCTACCTTGTTATAGAAAAACATTAACAGGTAATTTTGTAATAGGCACAAATGAATATGATGTTGCAAATGCAAGAATGATACGACAGGTGGCTGTTACAAAAGCAAATAATGATGTCATCTTTCTAAAACATAGAATAGATAGTTATTTAAGAGATTTTGTGCCTAATGCATCTACACAAGGCGAACCTTTTATGTATGCAACTAAAAAGGCTACAACATCAGGTATTAAAATATTAATTGGACCAGTGCCATCAGCTACATTAGCTTATGAGATTGATTTTATTGGTCTTGAAACAGGTTTATCTTCTTCTAATGCCAACAGTTGGATAGGAGATAATGCAGAGCAAGTTTTGTTGTCTGCCTGTCTATATGAAAGTTCTGCTTTTCTAAAGGCACCAGATAGTGTAAACTTGTATAAAGCACAATTTGATGAAGCAATAGCATTGTTTCAACAAGAAATGCAACGTAATTACCAAGCAGAATACGAAGGAGGTATTTAACAATGGCAATAACACAAGCGATGTGTACATCATTTAAATCTGAAATTTTAGATGAACAACACGATTTAGTTGCAGATACTTTAAAGATAGCTCTCTATACAAGTTCTGCAAGTTTAGATGCAAGTACAACTGCATTTACAACATCAAATGAAATATCTGGAACAGGTTATAGTTCCGGTGGTGTAGAATTAACAAGTAGAACTGTATCAACAAGTGGTACAACTGCATTTTTTGATGCTGATGACCCTACATGGACAAGTGCATCATTTACTGCTAGAGGTGCATTGATATATAATAGTTCTAATTCTAATAAAGCGATAGCAGTTCTAAATTTTGGTGGAGATTTTACTGTTTCATCAGGTACATTTAGAATAGTTTTTCCTGCCGCTGGTGCAAATGCTATCATTACAATAGCTTAGGAGGTATAAATGGCGAGTACTTATGTCAATGATTTAAGATTAAATGAATTAGGCACTGGAGATGCTAGTGGTACTTGGGGAAATGTTACTAACACTAATCTTGAATTAATTGGTGAAGGTTTAAGTTTCACTACAAAAGATTGTTTTGCTTCAGATGGTAACCAAACAGAAACAATCGCAGATGGAGCCACAGACCCAGCTAGAGGTATGTATTTTAAGGTAACATCTTCTGCAACATTAACTGCAACAAGAATACTTACCATTGAACCAAATACTGTTAGTAGATTGCAATATATAGAAAATGCAACAACAGGCAGTCAAACAATAACAATCAAACAAGGTTCAGGTTCTACTGTAGACATACCATCAGGTCAAACAAAGGCAGTATATTTAGATGGTGCAGGAAGTGGTGCAAAAGTCGTAGATGCCTTTGCAACATTGAATGTTGGTGCTTTAACAACAGGTGCTATCACAGCAGGTGGCAATACAAGTGTAACAGGTAATATTACAGTTACTGGAACAGTAGATGGTAGAGATGTAGCCACAGATGGTACTAAATTAGATGGCATAGAAGCAAGTGCAGATGTAACAGACAGTACAAATGTAGCAAGTGCATTAACAGGATTAGCCACAGAAACATCTTTTCAAGGTGCAGATTTGATAGCAGTATATGATGATACAGCAAGTGCTTGGGTAAAAGGAACTATAACAAATGTGGCTTTACAAGGTCCTGCAGGTGCTAATGGCTCTACTGGTCCGACTGGACCAACTGGTCCAACTGGTCCAACTGGTCCAGCAGGCTCAAACGGTGGAACAGGTCCTACAGGTCCAACGGGTCCTACAGGTCCAGCAGGTAACCCACAAACATCTTACAATACAGTAGGTTCATATGCATTATGTTATAATCAACTTTGGTATCAGGGTAACAGACAAGCAAGTCAAACATTAGCAGGTAGTCAAATTAGACCTTCAAGTGCTCAAGGTTCGACAGGTGGTCCAACACCAGCAGGAACATGGAGAGTAATGGGTTATTCTAGTAATTACTATGATTCACAATCTCCAAATAGAGTAACTAATTATGTGCGAATATCTTAGAAAGGCAGGTATAAATGTCAGTTAAAATTACAGAAGTTAGAAATGCCATTTCTCTAAATGATTCAAACACTGAATTTGAAGTTGAAATCAACCACCCTACATATGGTTGGATTCCTTATCATCTTTTATCTGATGATACAGATACAACTATTAATGATGATGAAATAATAAAATTAATTGGCACAAATTTCAGAAAATATACAGATGAAGAACAGAATGATTTAGATGCTGGTGAAATTAGAATGGAAAGAGATACGAGGTTAGAAGATGTAGATGATATTTATGGAACATTAAGATGGGAATATTTATCATCTGAAAAACAAAATGAATGGAAACAATATAGGATTGATTTATTAAATGTACCGCAACAATCTAGTTTCCCATCAAAAGTAACATGGCCTACTAAACCTGAATGATAAATATCTCTCATGGAAAATATAAAACGCGAAAGCATAAAACGCTATCAATTTACATTTGGAGTACCAGTTTTTGAAACCAAATTAGGTTTAAGCCATGATATGAAAGAAAATATGAGTAATTATCTTTCTAATTGTCATGATGTACAAAAACATAGAACAAATGTAAAAGCCACTATGACAAGTTATTTTGTACACAAACAAAATGATGATATTAAAAATTTATCTGATATTGTTTTCAAATATATTGGTGAAATGACCAATTATACCACAAACACAAATATTGGTTCTGAACCATCATTATTATTTACTAGCGAAGTTTGGGGTGGAATATATACAACAGGTGAAGAAACAATTTTACATAACCACAATCCTTTTTTATGGTCGTGGTGTTATTATTTAAAAATACCTGATGGTTCAAGTCCTTTAGTATTCCCTGAATCTAACATAATTTTTGAACCACAAGAAGATGAATTAATCATTTTTCCATCATATGCAGGGCATATGGTACCACCATGTTCATTTGATGGTAAAAGAATTATGATAGCAGGTAATGTGGGTTTAGATGCAAAAGGTTATTTAAATACTAAATTTGAAGGCGAACATATTATAAACGTACCACAAGATAAATTTATACCATTTGAATAAAGGGAGAAAACAATGATTAAAGAAATAGATAATAATGTAGTAACATTAGGTCAAGTAAGACCAAATTGGCAAATGTTTCAAAATGCAATTCCAGAAAATATAATTGATGATATAAAAAAATTAAGTGGAGAACCAATAGAGGGAACAACATTTAATAATGATGGTGAAAAACAAAGAAAAAGTAAAATTAGTTGGATAAAAGATAAAAGAGTTTTAAATTTACTCTATGATTTTGTAGACCAAGCAAATATTAATGCTTTTAATGTATCTATCTACAAAAAAGCTGACGTACAATTTACAGAATATCATGCAACTGAAGATGGTCATTATAGTTGGCATCATGATATAGATTGGCACAGAAATGACAATCTTGATAGAAAATTATCTATAACATTACAACTTTCTAATTCAAGCGATTATGAAGGTGGTAATTTTCAATTTAATGAGGTTCAACAACCTGATGTTCATAAATTGAGAGGTAAAGGAACTGTTTTAGTATTTCCAAGTTATTTAACACATAGAGTTACACCAGTTACTAAAGGTATTAGACAATCATTAGTGGCATGGTTTGATGGACCTAAATGGCAATAAAACAAAAAAAATTAGAAAATAACAGTAAATATAATGAATATGATACTGACGGAGATGGAATAGTATCTGATGACGAATTAGCTCATGTTACAGAAATAAAAAAACTTGAGCATGATTTACGAAAACAAAGAGCACAAAGAAGAATGGCAACTGCCAGTTTGGTTGCTATGGGTTTATTTACTTTGGCTATGTTTTTTGTCGATATTGAAAGAGTTAAGGCTTTATCGGATATTTCAAATTTATTTTATATTAGTGGTGCTGGTATTGTTGGTGCATATATGGGTGCTAGTGCTATTATGAATAGAAAATGATGTTTAAGGCATTTGTTACAATATGTATGATTGCAATGCCAAATACTTGTCAGACATTAGAAGATACGAGAGGTCCTTACGAAACCCAAACAAAATGTAAAGAAAGAGCATTAGAAATAAGTAGACAGGTACACAAATATTATCCTTTATGGAAACCTGTCAAATACAGATGTCAAGAATTACCTGTAGGGAGGTTAAAATGGAAAATATGGTTTTAGATGCATGGAATGATTTAAGTTATGTAGAAGGTATATTATTTACCTTTTGGCTATTTGTACTTTATTATGGTAAAGTATGGATAGATAGTAGATTTGAAAAAAAAAGATGCCCAAGATGTGGAAGTTAATGGAGGTTTAGATGTTACAGGCATTAATTGGTCCAGTTACAGGTTTATTAGATAAATTTATACCTGATGCTGACCAAAAAGCTAAATTGGCTCATGAAATAGCCACCATGTCTGAGAAACATGCTCAGGAAGCTCTACTTGCTCAATTAGAAATAAACAAGGCAGAAGCACAATCAGGTTCTTTATTTAAGGGCGGTTGGCGCCCAGCAGTTGGGTGGGTCTGTGCGATTGCTTTTGCCTATCACTTTATCA